>Ga0105045_10001012_pt1 | contig 22292 bp, 19 predicted proteins | sample MAT02_FD_78089 | JGI IMG/M metagenome (GOLD analysis project Ga0105045, IMG submission 78089) | Freshwater microbial communities from Lake Fryxell liftoff mats and glacier meltwater in Antarctica - MAT-02 (megahit assembly) | ecosystem: Environmental > Aquatic > Freshwater > Ice > Liftoff... | reverse complement strand
TGGCCCTCAAAGACTTGCAATAGGGCTAGCAATATTTTCCTACGGTAATACATCATAATTGCAAAATTAGCCATTTCTGTGCCAATTGTATTATACTCCGCATCTTTGAACCGGCAAGGTGGCTCCCCGGCGACAGCTGGTAATCCGGCAGTTCAGGGCCTTTTGGCTCCTAACCGAGTCAGGTCGTCTGCGACATCTTGCCCGCCTGAGTATCTGGTTCTGGCACCCCAACCGCTTGGAGGTGTAAATGTCTCGCTACGCTCGTCATCAACCCTTTGAAGTGTTGGGTGGATTGTGTTTTGCACGTCATTGCTTGAGGTTACTTTAAAAGGATTATTTTTTTATTCGTCACCTTTTGCCCCGTAACAATTCCACTCATTATACACCCCTTCCGACAAGGTTCGCCCGCCAGAAGCTACCCTGGGTTCGTTCCAAAATCAAAATAGGATACATAACCGGCAGGTGCGTGTCGGGTATATACTCGGAACAGGGCTACAAGACAACCGTAAACGTAGTACCTGTTTTTTTGAGCGTGATGTTATTTCCGCGTGCGGTACCAAAATAATTTTTTGTAGCAAACGGAGCCAAATTAGCTGCGAATGAGCCATTAACCGTGTATGTCTTCCTCGTAGAAACCCCCTTGAGCGTCAGCGTATAGGTTTTGGCAACCGTCCCCGTTCTGTAAGCCGCTACAACGGTTAGGTCTTCGTCAGGCGCGTTGACCATGATGTCCGTCGAAACAACACCCCCGTCGTTGGGGCCAATGGTTGCGCCCTGCGGATTAGACGTACCGGTATAGTTACTTTTCCGGTACAGATACAAGTCTAAGTCAGTTGTGGCAGGCATTTTATCGTACGTTAGCGTGATCGTCAGTCCACCAGCATCCGTAATTTCAGTCTCGGGGACTACTACGGGCGCGTCGTCCGCTTTTTTACCGCAATCCTGAAAGAGGGCAATCGACAAAAGGGCCACGAAAAGCGCGGGATGGTTATTTCTCACAAACATCTGAACAGGATTTAGGGGGTGGATACTACAATTTTATGAACTCAACGCGCCGGTTGTTCGCCTTGCCCTCGGCGGTGGTATTGGGGCTGGCGGGTTGGGTTTCCCCTTTGCCGTCAGTTTCTACCCGATTTGCACGAATGCCAAAGGCCGTGCCGAGAGCGGCTTTGACAGCCAGAGCCCGCCGTTTCGAGAGAGCCAGATTGCTGGCATCGTCGCCATCAGCGTCGGTATGGCCGATGATTCTAACCCGCACAGCCTCGTTTTCGGCCAGTACGCTGGCAATGTCTTTCAGCGTTCCGTTCGATTCGGGCTTGATTTTGTCGGAGTTCGCATCGAACAAAATACCGTTGGTTACAAATTTTCCTTCGCTGATGAGCTTGTTGCGCGTATCGGGCGCACCCACCGCAAGCCGTATGTTACTGATGTAGTACGCATCGTTCGCGCTCGTTCTGTTGAGCGCGAATACCACTGAATTATAGGTGATGCCAGATTGAAAAGCCTGCGGAACATCCCAAAGTTTATCCTCGCCAACATACACCCGCAACCGTTGTTTTTGCTTCCAGATGGCCACTTTAACAACGTTACGACCTTCTTTAATCGAAAATGCAGTACACTTGTTTGTGTTGTTGACAATGCGCCTACCGTCGGCGTAGGTTTCAAAAGTTGTATGCCCGGAGCCAAACTGATTCGGGTGCAGGCTTACCCTGACTTCGTCTTTCAGGTGTCTGGACAAGTCTAATGCGGTAATTTTCTTGTCGGACCGGTTGAGTGCAGCAAGGCCAATGAATAGCCCCGGCGAGTTAGGCGCAAAGGCATTGGTAGAGATTAAGTCAAATTGCAACGTAGCGTTATCGGGCAGATTTTTGATGTATTCGGGCAGATACTCGCCTTTTTTATTGAGCATAAGCCACCGTCCCGGTTGCCGGTCAAGCGTAACGACCTCGCCCGAACCCGTTGAATTCCATCTGGCCGGAAAATCACCAACGGCATCCTGCATAAAATCCTCGATGGCAATAACTTTCTCTCCCGGCACAAAGTCAAATTTGCTGTATGCTGTCAGTGGCTCATTAGCCTGAACTTGTGCGTGGGCGTTATAAAATAGGATAGACAGTAAAATGCTGATAATGAGTGGCTTCATGCAGCGTTACGGGTTGTTCGATTAGGAGTCAGGAGTAAAAGCACCCGGCGAGTTGCCACAAAATGGCGTACTTTCCTGCCCCAAACATACAACCTACAATGAAGAAAGCCGTTGTTGGCTTCGAGACAAACGCCTTTCATTTGCCACTTATTGAGCAAACGGTAAGTAGCGATCCTCCTATTGTTTTATTTCGGGAGAGCCGCGCGGCCAAAACCGGAAAAGGCGGTATCAACCAAAATTAAATCGTCGTTGAACACGCAGCGGGCCGGAGATGAGGGTTAGTAAATCAGCGTTTTCCTTTCTTCACCGAGCAGGAAGTGCCGTGCCGCCGACGATGGATTTTATCAAATAAACTCCAGTTCGGATTTTAGCACGGAGTTGGCCTGTCCGCCGAAGGTGCCGCTGATGGGCGCGGCCAGTTCGGGTTTGGCGGTAGAGGTCAGGAAGATGTGCCGGTTTACCACAATCGAGCCTTCGGTGGGGTCGAAGCCGCGCCAGCCCGCTCCGGGCAGATACACCTCAGCCCAGGCATGAAGCTCGTGTTCCTGCTGCGGGTTGCCAAACAAATAGCCACTCACAAACCGGGCCGCAATGCCCATGCTGCGGCAGGCAGCCATGAACAGCGTAGTGTAGTCGCGGCAGGAGCCTTTGCGGAGGGTGAGCGTCTGCTCCGGCGCAAAGGGTGCACCCAGTTCACGTACCTCATACGTAAATTCCCGAATGGCTTCCGACAAACTGGTCAGGAACATCGTTGTTTGCCAGTCGGCTTTGGCCGCAATCTGCCGCGCCCAGGTCTCCACCCGTTCTGTCACCAGGGAGCGGTCTAAGTACGGATGCAGAATGTCAGCCACTGGCTCACGATATCGAAACGGCACCCGCTGCGTCTCGAACGGAAACAAGACGAAATCGAACGAATTGAACTCGTCGGACTGGAGTTTTATCTCGGCCACCACGCGCAGGTGCCGGGTTGGGTGGTCGAAATACACCAGCTGCTGCACATTTCCTTCTACATCGACGTTGCGCACCACCCGCGATGGCATTGGATCAATATCGAGTTTGTAGTCCAGCAGCCGCTGATACGGATAGGCGCGTGGGTACAGATACAGCGTCTGCGGCCCCAGGACTACCGGCCCGTCATACGTATATTCAGATGCGTGCCGAACGTGGAGAAGCATAGGTTTTGATGTATGATATAGGATGTGGGATGTACGATATAGCTGGCACGTCAGCAATACATCATACATCCTATATCATACATCTTTAGCAGCGTTTACCTTATCAAAAATAGGAACCATCCAGTCGGCGGGGAGTTTGCGGACGGAGTTATTGAGCAACGCGCTCCATTGGTGCGATACAGCCTCCATGTCTTCTTTATCGAGTCGGTATTCGGTCATATGGAAGCTGTCTTTGGGGTAGATCACCACATCGAGCGGATAATCAACGTCATTGGCCGAAACGCGGGTGGCATCGAAACCCAGAAAGCCAACTTTCAGGGCGTCCTGCATACTGCTTTCATAACTCAGATTTCGGAACAGCAGTGGTTTGCCAAACCCCGAATTACCGATGATTTTGAACGGAGCCCCCTGATCAACCTCCACCCAGTTGCCTTCGGGGTAGAGCAGAAACAGCTTATGTTCATCGTCGTCTTCGAGCTGCCCGCCCACAATAGCGTTGAGGTTGAAATTCATACCGCCAGCCATAATAGATGCCTTATCTTCCTGCGCCACGCGCTTCACCTGTTCGCCAAAGGCGTTGACGGCCTTGTAAAGCTTGTTGAACGACCGGTCCTGCTCGGCCAGCACCTCATTAAAGTATATAATGGCCTTATCGCGGACTGAGCGCAGGCCTGAGGTCATGATGAACAGAGAGTGGTTTTCAACTTCGTGAACCGAAATTTTGCGGTTCGACGACACGTCGGTGCCGGACGTCAGCCGCCTGTCAGCAATGGCAACTAAGCCCGACGCGACCTTGATTCCTAAACAATACGTCATTCGAAAGGGTGGGGTACAAGCCGTCTGGTGTAACGACAAATATACAGGATGCCCCCGTTAGGTAAGCCTGTTCGTTGGTTTTCTTCCGAAATGAATACGTATGGTGAACCTTCACTCAGCGGATGGCGGGGTAAGGCCGGGCCTGTCGAAGCCGCTCGTTAGTAAGAACTTCGGCCCACAGCTGGGCGGCTCTGCGTTGCCCGGCGGGCGAAAAATGAATGCCATCGGGCCGCTCAATACCGGACGATATCACATCCAGGTCAGGACCAGAAAGCGTGTGGTAATCGCGTCGGTCAATGACGGTCTGCTGCGCCCGCCGGACATTTTCGAATGGCTTACCAACAAACGATGATTTGGCTACGATCCAGGTTAGGTCGGGCTTGTCGGGGTATTCCTGTCGCAGTTTATCAATGACGCCATAGTGGTGGTTGACAATAGTATCAGCGGGGTTGTCGCGGTCGTTTTCGCCGTGCTGGAGCAGAACGGCCCGGATACCGGTGACGGGTACGTAGCGGTCCATAAGATTGCGCAGGTTCACAAACGGCATCCTGATGTCGTAGTTGCAAAAGCCGTGCTCGAACGGGATGTTGTAGGCGGCTTTGTAAGTATGTTCCATGTTGGTGCCGCCAAATCCGGCGTTGTAAAACAGTACCGGCACGTTAAGTTGCTGCACGAGCAGATCGCCCAGGCGGCCCCAGAACCAGGCTATGTTGCCAAACGGAGCCATGCCACTGGTGCCGGTTAGTTTGGAAAACACCAGACCGGGCAGGTACTGCGGGTTGGCGGTCTGTTCGTACCGTTTAAAGGCTGGCGTGGTCTGATCGGTTGGCACGACCGACACGCGGTCGTCGGTGGCCCCTTCAATGCTGGGGCAGTAATCGGTACCGTCAACGTAACAACCCGACCCCTGCGCATTGGAATGACCCACAATGGCAAATACCTCACCCACACCAAACCGCTGTACGGTATCAGTAACTACCACCTGCCCGGCCCGCAGCCCACGCACCTCAAGCCGGTACCAGCCGCCACGAACGGGCAGCGTACCCCTGAACAGACTATCGCCGGGGCTGAAACGCAGCGAAATCCAGTCTGTATCGGTACCCTGCCCGGTCACCCGCGCCACCGCCCTCGCCTGAACGCCATCCAGCGGCTGCATCGCACGGCCCGTTATGCGAAGGCTGGCCCAATTGTCGGTATCGCGCTGTATCACCATGCGCTCGGCGGGCAGCGTAATGGTTACCTGAGCCAGTGCGGTGGTAGCTGAAAAAGATGACAGGAGTGCGGAGCAGCCAATAACAATACGACACAGGCATGAACAAAATGGCATAGTAAGCATCAGACTTGTTGGTGAGTAACGAATGTCGGCTGCTTTAGGTTAATCTTTCCCGTTTTGGTATGGTCTGATAGACGGGTGGTTTTTAGTTGAAGCGGTTTGTTTTTGCGCAACCTTTGGCTTACTTTGTCTGTACGAAGGCTACACTGACCCCTTCGTCACTGTGCGATGAACTTTGACGACGACGAGGACGACAACTTCATGGATTGGGACGGTTTTGATGAAGATTACGACCCCGATGAGGCCCGCGCCGAAATGGAAGCGGAGAACCGGCGCATCAAAAATCTGCCCGTTTTGCGCAAGGCCAATGAGTTAATGGAACTCACGCAGGCCATTGTCGAGACCATCGATAAGGAAGAAGACGTGCTGATGATGCACGAACAGATGCTGGCCAACGCCATGATGCTGGCCCCGAAGATTGTGGGTGCCGAAGGGGGCGATCTCTATACCCTGCGGATGGAAAATGCCGTCATTATTAAAATGCACGCCCGCGAACTCCTCGCTCAGACCTCTTACTGCAAAGCCGAGAAATTAGCCGCTACTGCCTACCTTAACGTCCTGCGCGAGGAAATTGAGCAGTTCCGTATCCTGTTTGTAGATTGGGTCAACGGGTTCGATAAAGACAACGACGCCCCTGACGATTGGGGTTTGTTTTACTAACTGATGTTGCGCAGTCTTGGCTACTGCTGCAAATCAAGGGTTGGTACGTCGATAGATAGAGACAAAAAAATGACTCCTTACCCATGCGGAGTCATTTTTTGTATGTTCAGCCCAATATTATTTCTTTGCCTTCTTCGGCTTTGCCCCTCCCGTTGCTTTCGTTTCTTTAGACACGTTTGACAGTTTCTGTTCAGCAGCGGCTTTCGCCTGCTTTTCCAACTCAGCTGGTTCGGCCAGTTCTACAGAGTTGGCGTTGGCGGGTTCTTCGGTTTTAGCCGGAGCGGTAAGGTCAGTGCCGTTTACCGAACTACGGACAAACGTACCCCAGGTTAGGTTATCTTTTCCGGTCTGTACCCGTTTGGCCCGCTCGATAGCCATGTTGGCGGCTGCCTCTACAACCCAGTCAAAATTGGCCTGCCCTACCGAATTGATGTCGGCGTCGGGGGCGGGGTTGCAGAAGTCGATGGCGATTGGGATACCGTCGCGCACGGCAAACTCGACCGTGTTGAAATCGTAGCCCAGGCCATGATTCAGTTTCAGAATATAGTCCGTCATGGTGGCCAGCAGTTTCTTGCCCGCGTTGCCGGTGGTTTGCATTTCGGCAGCGTAGCGCAGGTGAAACGGGTTACGTGGCTCGTAGGGCATGATTCTGATGTCTTTACCGCCAATGCAGTAGCACCGGAAATAGTCGGTAAAGTCGATGGCTTCCTGATAGAGCATCACCAGCTGCCCCGTGTCTTCATACGCCCGGAACATTTGCTCGGGGTTATCAACTTTATACACACTTTTCCAGCCGCCACCGGAGTGCGGTTTCATAAAGGCCGGGAAGCCAATATGGTTGAAAATAGCATCCCAATCCATGTGCTGAAGGTTCCGAAACGAGTTGTGGCTCGTGTCGTCGGGGCGGTTTTTGGATGGTAGTAGGAAGGTTTTCGGCACCGGAACGCCGAGTTTAACGGCCAGCGCGTTGTTGAAGAACTTCTCGTCGGCAGCCCACCAGAACGGGTTGTTTACCACGGCGGTACCGGTCAGGGCCGCATTTTTGAGGAACGCCTTGTAAAATGGTACGTCCTGCGAAATACGGTCGATGATTACGGCATAATCCGTGGCGACGCCCTGCTCAACGCGGTCGATACTGACGAATTCGGCGGGGAACTCGCTTTGTTTTTCGTTGACCCGGTCAACGAATGCCTGCGGGAAGGTATTTTCCTGTCCAAAAAGAATGCCTATTTTTTTCATTGGCGTAAGGCGGCTGCAAAGCCGCCGGGTTGATAAGCGTTGTGAATGAGATGAATAGTAACGGCATCACAGCCGCTTTACTTCATAACACCGTTTTGTGGTGATGTTCTAATCTCAGGCTTCAAAGCCAGCTAAAATACTTCGGCAACTGCTCTTTCCAGACGGGCCAGTCGTGGTCGCCCCAGGGCGATACGTCAAGCGTGTGCCGGATGCCTTTGTTGTTCAGAATACCGGACATTTTGTAGTTATCATCTTTGCAGATGTCGTATTCGGTCGTACCCAGTATGATGTTGATGTGGTGCAGTTCAGGGTTGGGGTCGTTGGGCAGGAAATCGGGTGGGTTGTTGAAATAGACGTTCTCATCGTAGTATCCCCGCATGAACGATTTGATGTCGAACGCGCCACTGAGCGAGATTAGATTGCCAACCTGTTCGGGGTGTTTGAATGCGAAGTTGAGCGCGTGATAGCCGCCGAAACTCACACCCGCCACGCCGATTTTCTGTTCGTTGCATTCGCGTTGAATGCCTGGCACGAGTTCTTCGTGCAGAAATTTGTCGTACAAAACCTGATTCCAGATTTTGGTGCCGGGGTGCAGGTGCCGCCCGTAAAAACTGTCTTTGTCGATGCTGTCAACGCAATACAGCTTTATCTTTCCTGTCTCGACAAACCACTTCACCGCATCGGTCAGGCCAAAATCTTTGTACTCGTAATAGTGGCCCATGGAGGTGGGAAACATCAAAACGGGGTAGCCCCAGTCGCCATACACCAGCATCTCAATATCTCTGCCGAGGTGGTGTGAATACCATTTTCTATACGTTTCCTGCACGGTGTTATTTTTTATTTTTCGCCACAGTCGGTCCGCCGAAGCGGATGCACCAAGACGCACGGAGATACACCAAGAAATTCCTTATTCTACTTTCAAAAAAACTCTGTGTATCTCCGTGCGTCTTGGTGCATCCGCTTCGGCGGACCGACTGTGGCCCAACCCTTTTTATAAACACGGCCAAATTAGCCCAAATAGTCAGGAACCGCAACAGCGCTATCAGATCAGCAACAGAATCTCAGGCTGGCTGAATAGTGGTCAGGAGCGGTACGCACACGGTCAGGGCGGTTCCCTGGCCCGGTGCCGTATCTATTTGCAGCGTAGCCTGGAGGTCGGTGGCCCGCTGGTGCAGACTGGCCAGGCCGTTGCCACCCGGCCCGATTGTCTCGGGCCTGAAGCCCCGCCCGTCGTCGCGCACCGTGAGGCAGGTAGCTTGGGGCTGGTGTTGCCAATGCACCCAAACGTGGCGGGCATCGGCATGGCGCAGGGCGTTATGAAGCATTTCTTTGTACATCAGAAACAATTCCCGTTGCTGGCGGCTGGTGAGCAGCAGGGTAGGGGGCTGGTCGGGCAGATCGAAATGCAGTTCGGCGGGGCAGTGTTCAAAGAGCGTATAGGCGGTTTCGCGAAGCCGCAGTCCAAAATCAGTTGCTTCGGGCGTGGTCGTGCGTAAACTACTGACAATCTCGCGCATGGTTCGGCTTACGGTGCGGGCGGTTTCGCCGATGAGCCGGAGCGTTTTTCGGGCCTGATCGGGTTGGCCGGCAAGCTGGCGGGTGGCCGCATCGCTGAGCAGACTGATACCGCCAAGGTCGGCACCGAGGTCGTCGTGGAGGTCGCGGGCAATATCGTCGCGGATGCGCTGGAGCTGGGTTTGCTTGCGTTCGTTTTCGCGAAACTGCTTAATCAGTTCGGTCTGGAAATTGAGCCGGTCGCGTTCGGTTTGCTGATTCAGCAGGGCAATCCCGAGGGTAAAACACAGCACCTCAACCGTTACGCCAAGCTGCATGTAGGTTACGGGAAAGGTGAGCGGATTGGCCGGATTCTGTAAAAACAGATCGGGTATGTAGTTGAGCAGCAGGGCCAGCACACAGCCCAAAACAAAACACAGTGTACCGACAATGAAGTACTTGACCACCTGCTGCCGCAGTCGGAGAATGCGTGGCACTACCAGCAACGCCCCGCCCGCCAGCAGAAAACGCCCCACGCTGTACACGGTGGTGCGGGCCTCTACCGGCACGTTTGCACCCCAGAGCAGCGTTTCGAGAATAGTTTCGGCCACCAGAAACCAGAACATAAATCGCAGCAGCCGATAACTGAACGGGTCGTTCTGACGGATATCCATCAGCAAAATGGCAAACCGGATGTACAGCAGAAAAGCGGCTGACTCGATCAGCACCACGAGAATGTCTCCCCCCGGTACGTAGTCTGCCCGCGCATAATCGGCATCGTCGAGCCGGAATGTCAGCGTCATGCAGCTGATATAAAGCGCGTATTGCCAGTAAATGGGCTTGCGCTGCTGCACAAAACAAAGTATTGCATACAGGGCCATCATGGTCAGCATTCCGTCCAGAAACAGGCGCAGATCACTATAATAAATGAAGGCGAATTGCATGTAGCCGTGAGGTTGCCCGTGAATGTACCGCATCGACGCGTGTTTATGTGTATATAGACGGTGGTTTTTGAGTCGCGTGACGCCGGGCCGGGTACTAACTCCGTGGCAAGGTCAGGTGACGGATAAGCCGGTGCCAAAATAATTCTTTATTTTGCGTCCTGTGATCCGTTTTCTGTTGCCTGTTTTTCTTGTTATGACCCAATTTGTACCGGCCCGCATCGATGCCCAAACCAGCGTGACTGTTCAGTCCGATGATTCGCTTGTCTCCGTACCGCTCAACCGCAGCGTTCATCTGACCATTGTACTGCCTCCCGGTTATCAATCGACCAATACATCGTACGCTACCCTGTATCTGAACGACGGACAGGATTTACCCGCCCTGCACATGCAACAGGTTCTCGATTCGTTATACCACCAGCAGACCATCCGGCCCTTTGTGCTGGTGGCCATTCATGCCGGCGACCGGATTCAGGAGTATGGCACAGCGGCTCAGGCCGACTACATGAAACGGGGCAGTAAAGCCGGACGCTACGCCGATTTCGTCCTGACCGAACTGATGCCTTACGTTCAGAAGCATTATCGCGTCAGCAATGATCCGGCTCAGACGGTCTTTGCGGGTTTTTCGCTCGGCGGTTTGTCGGCGTTTGATCTGGTATTTCATTATCCGGAGCGGTTTACGCGGGCGGGTGTTTTTTCCGGGTCGTTCTGGTGGCGCAGCAAAAGTACTGCCGACGGCTACCGCGACGAAACCGACCGTATCATGCACGATCTGGTCCGCAAAGGAACGTACAGCCCCAGGCTGAAATTCTGGTTTGAAACCGGTACCAACGATGAAACCAGCGACCGCAACCATAACGGCATTATCGACTCCATTGACGACACGACCGACCTTATTGACGAACTCGTAAAAAAAGGCTACGACCGGCAGCGCGATATTCGCTACGTCGAAATCCCCGGTGGCCAGCACAATCAGGGAACCTGGAGCCGCATTATGCCGGATTTCCTGATCTGGGCGTTTGGTAATTAACCGCATCGGCGGACCGACAGAGGAAAGGAGGACGTACAGAGGTGGTGCGCCACTGCGACACAAAATTCCTCTCCGTTTTCTCTGTGAAAACTCTGTCCCTCTGTGTTGAAAAAAATATATTATGAAACTACAACTTCCAATGACCACACTGCTGCTTACCCTGCTGCTGGCCTGTAAAGGCAGTGAACCAGCCGTACCGCAACTCCCCGTATCCGTAACCCCACCAGCCAGTGTTACTACCGCGCCGGCAGTTCGTAAACTGGTCTGGTCTGACGAGTTTGACAAGGCGGGTTTGCCTGATCCGGCCAAATGGAAATATGACGTGGGCGGTAGTGGCTGGGGTAATAACGAACTTCAGTTTTATACCGATAAACGCGCCGAAAATGCCCGCGTGGAAGATGGTAAACTCATTATTGAAGCTAAAAAACAAGACTTTCAGAATCGGAAATACACCTCGGCTCGGTTGCTGACGGCAGGCAAGCAAAGCTGGAAATACGGACGTATCGAAGCCTTTGCCAAACTCCCGAAGGGACGCGGTACCTGGCCCGCCATCTGGATGCTGGGCGATAACATTGGTACTGCTGGCTGGCCCCGCTGCGGTGAACTCGATATCATGGAACACGTTGGCTACGACCAGGGTGTGGTACACGGTACGGTGCATACTGAAGCGTACAACCACGTGAAAGGCACCCAGAAAGGAGGTAAAATCACCGTGGCTGACGTAGAGAACAAGTTTCATCTCTACGTCATCGAATGGAATGACCAGCAGATCAGTTTCTTCGTGGATGACAACCGGTACTACACCGTAGAGCGGTCGGTTTTGGGTGGTACCGAAGATAAATGGCCGTTCGATCAACCGTTTTTTCTGATCCTGAATCTGGCTGTTGGGGGTAACTGGGGCGGTCAGAAAGGCGTGGACGAAAGCATCTGGCCACAACGCATGGAGGTTGACTATGTACGTGTTTATCAGTAAGATAACTGAAAATTAGAGACAGGAAAATGAAAAGCGTCGGCTCGTAAACCGACGTTTTTTTTATGCGTCAGAATTTTTTTTGCTCCTCGTGCAACCCAACCCCGGTAGTCTGACATCTTCCTGTCAAATACGGAATAACGATTAGCGCTGATCGGTACCGTTCATTTTCAACCTTGACAAAAAACGGACTACCGCCATGAAAACTCCTAAAAATTGCCTCGCCACTGCGTTTACCGCAGCCTTTTTTGCCGCTGCGTCGGCCACTTCGTTTGCCCAAATGACGGTTACCATCACCACCGGCAATGATGCCGACTCGACCACCCAGACCCGCACGGAGAAGTTTACCAAAAAAATGGACCGGGTAACCAGCGATTTCAGTATTCATCTTGGCCTAACCGGCTTCGGCGGTGCGCTGTCAACAGCCTATGATCTGCGGCCCATCGGTTCGCGGTTTGTGGCCCTATCCTGGCAGAAACGTATTCCGCTGGCCACGAGTGGCACAACTAAAATCCGGCTCGTTACCGGTCCCGAAGTGGCCTGGAACAACTTTATGTTCGAGAATAAGACCGTGCTGACCAACCAGAACGGGCAGATTATTGCCGAAGCCGCTACGGTTCCTCTGCGCAAATCGAAGTTCGTAACCACGCAGCTCAACCTACCGCTCATGGTGAACGTGGCTTTCAAATCGGGCTTCACGGTTAGTGCCGGTGCCTACGCCGGTATCCGCTTAGATAGCTATACGGCGCAAAAGCCTGATAATGGCCGCACCGTCAGAACGCACGGCGCGTTTGAACTCAACCCTATCCGCTGGGGCCTGACTACGGAACTGGGTTTCCGGGGCTGCTCTAAACTCTTCGTTCGCTACGAACCCAATAGCCCCTTCCGCGCCGGTCAAACGCCCGATAGCAGTATCTGGGCAGTAGGGGTGAAGCTGTAAGTCTGAACCATTCTAAACCAGGATTTTTGTCGGATTCAAAAGAATAGAAGGACCATTCGGCGTCAGCAATTCCTGCTACTCTTTTGAATCCGGCAAAAATCCTGGTTCAGACTGACTCACTCAATGCAACGTTCTGCCGACCGTTCTCCTCTTTCTGCCGAATGGTCTTGTGAATCGTTGAAATCCTGTAAAAATCCTGGTTCAAATTTCCGCTTATCCTCTCGATAAAACCACTCGTGTAAAGTAAAGTACTGTGCAAAACACACTACCTAACTTTGCCCTGTACTAAAGACGAAAAGGCCATGCAACCTCCTCTGAAAACATCCCTTCTTATGAAATCTGTCTTTCTCTTCCTCAACCTGTTACTATGCCTGACAATGGCCTTTGCGCAGCCCCTGCCGCGCGGTACGGTACGCGGACAGGTGAACACCACCACCGGCAAGCCTATGGAATTTACCACCATGATGCTACTCAAAGCTGCCGACTCGACCATGACCAAAGGAGCTATCAGCGATGTTGACGGGAAATATGCCTTCGAGAACGTAGGGGCCGGGCGGTATCTGATTGTGGCGCAACAGGTGGGTTATCATAAAACGTATAGCGTACCGTTCGCGGTCGATGAAGCGCGTCCGGCCATTGAAATGCCTGTGCTGACGATGGCCGAAGAGTCGAAAAACTTAGCGGAAGTGCAGGTGATTGCCAAAAAGCCGTTCATCGAGCAGCAGGTTGACCGGACCATCGTAAACGTTGAAAGTAGCATTGTGGCCAGCGGCAATACGGCTCTCGAAGTACTGGAAAAAGCCCCCGGCGTGACCATAGACCGGCAGAACGATCAGATTCAGCTTAAGGGCAAAGCGGGCGTGATTGTCTATATCGACGGCAAACAAACCTACCTCTCGCAGCAGGAGGTGTCGAATCTGCTCAAAAACACGCCTTCCGACAACATCGCCACCATCGAGATCATCACCAATCCCGGTTCCAAATACGACGCGGCTGGTAATTCGGGGATTATCAACATCCGCATGAAGAAAAACAAAAACTTCGGCACCAACGGCACGTTCATTCTCGGGGGGGGCTACGGCTGGTTTCCAACCCTGACCAGACAGCGCGATGATCTGCCCAAGTTCAACACCTCGCTCAGCCTGAACCACCGCGACAGTAAAATCAATGTCTTTGGCAATTACAGTTATGTGAACCGGCAGAGTGCTAACGCCACCGACATTAACCGGACAATTCCCTTCGATGGGCGCACCACATTTTTCGAGCAGCGGTCCTACCGGCCCAGTCAGTTTGTGGGGCATTCGTACAAGGCCGGGCTGGATTACTACGTCAGCAAGAAGAGTACGGTGGGCGTCTTGTTCAACGGCTTCGTGAATAACTGGCAATCGGACGGGCAGAACAATACGCTGATATTCAATGAGAAGCGTGAACTGACCAGCCGGGCTATCACGCAGATATTCGCAAAAAATCCACTGACTAATTACACGGGAAACCTGAATTACAAGTACGATTTTGACGGCAAAGGCCGGGAGTGGACCGCCGACGTTGACTATGTACGCTATGACAGCGATAACCTCTCTACCCTCAGCACTACCTACCGCCGTCCCGATGGTACCTCTGCCCGGCCCAACCAGGATTTACGCAACACCATGCCCTCGACCATCAATATAATGGCGTTCAAGTCGGATTATGTGCATCCGCTCAAAAACGGCGCGAAGTTTGAAACCGGGTTGAAAAGCAGCCTGGTTAAGGCCGATAACAATACGATTTTTGATACGCTTCAACAGGAGTCGCGCCAGTACCTATTCGACGCCAGCCGCTCCAACCATTTTATGTACGACGAGAATATCAACGCGGCTTATGTCAACTATGCTGGTAAGATTGGTAAACTCAAATTTCAGACCGGGCTGCGGGCCGAGCATACGCACTCGGTGGGTAACTCGCTTACCCTCAACCAGCGCGTGGAACGGAACTACCTGAATTTTTTCCCGACGGTGTTTCTATCGCGTCAGCTCGACTCGACCAACGTCCTGAACCTGTCGTACAGCCGCCGGATTGACCGGCCCGACTACCAGAACCTGAATCCGTTCGTGTTTTATCTCGACCCCTATACCTACCAGCAGGGTAACCCGTTTCTGCGCCCGCAATACACCAATTCGGTTGAGCTGACGCACGTCTATAAAGATGCTGTAACGACTACGCTCGGCTTTAGCCGCACCACCGATTTTATCAACCGTGAAACGCCCCGGCAGATACCGGAAAAGAACATTACGTTCGTAACCCCCGAAAACCTCGGTCATTTAGACAACCTGAGCCTGAATGTAAGTTTTCCGGTGGAGGTGGCGAAATGGTGGAAGATGCAAAACAATGTAAATGGCTACTACCAGGATTATCAAACGGTCTATTCCGGCCAGCCCTACCAGGTGAAATTAGTAGCGTACAACCTGTATTCGTCCAATAACTTCACGCTCAGCAAAACCCTTTCGGCAGAACTGTCGGGCTGGTATAACTCGGCTTCGCAATATGGGTTCTATCGGTCGCGGCCCCAGGGTGGGTTTGCCATCGGCATTCAGAAAAAGGTCATGGACGGCAAAGGCAACATCAAACTCAATATCAACGACCCCTTCTGGCTCAACCGTTTCCGGGGTACGGCGGTGGTGCAGGACATCAACTTCGAGGTAGCCTCGCGCTGGGAAAGCCGCCAGATTCGCGCCACGTTCACGTACCGCTTCGGAAACCAGAACGTTAAAGTCACCCGCCAGCGTCAATCCGCAACCAGTGCCGAGCAAAGCCGCGCGGGAGGGAATCAGTAGGTTGGACAGCCGATGCGATCCGACCTACATAATCAAGTTTAGGTTAAGAAGATGCGAAAGCCGTTCCCGCCTTGAGGAGCGGCTTTTTTGTTGCTATGGTAAAACTAAAATTTTGGTACTACCCGTAAAAAAGATAAGGTTCCCCGATCGTGCGGAGAACCTTATACTGACTATTCCTAAACCCTTAACCTTTTCTACATGAAAAACTAACTTTACTCTCTTTCTGTTCCTGAAAGTCTATCATTTCAGGATATATTTTAAATTACTGAATTTCAGCAACTTGCACGTCGTCTGTTTGGGGCAGATTCACATTCCAGAGGAAGTTGATCAGCCGGGTTGTGCGGTGTACCTGATTCAGGTAACCAGCGGCTTGGGGGCCTTTCTGGCTGGCCAGTTTCTTCAGCACTACAGCCGAGGCTTCGTTGAACGTGGCCCGGTCGGCGGGGCTGAGTGTCAGCATAGCAGCCGGGTTTTGGTTATACAGCATGAGAACGTTCATGAAGTTAACCCATTGGGTAGTCTGCGCAAACTTGCCGAGACTGTGACCCACATAAACAGCGAACTGCGTTTGGGTTCCGTTGACAAGTAAAGCACTTGCCGGCTTGTTGTTGGCCCGGCTATCATCAGTGTTGGTGGTGGTAGCCGCGTTTGCCTGCGATAAAGTCAATCCTACTCCCAGGATTAACGATGCAAAAATACTACGCGTTTTCATTGTTTCGTTCTACTTTGTGTTCAGTTAAAGAACGCACAAATGCACCGAGAAGGTTGCAAAACGCAAGCCGAGTATTAGGCCCTTATCGGAAGATTATTCTGATAAAAATATCGATAATGATCGATTTTACGGATATAATGGTTACTTATCCGGTAAAATCAAAAGAATATTCGTCTAAAAATTGGGGCGACCTCTTTCTTTGCTGTTTCGGAAAAATGTAAAGATTCTTTAAAAGATACAATTACTGGTTGTAATTATTCATGGCATTTTGTATCCCCATAGTGCAAAAACTCAGTGTGGCATTACCCGCGCGGTCCAGGTAGTCCGGTAATTGAATCATTTCGTCCTCCAGAAACTGTCCCAGTACGTAATCGACCTGCCGTCCCGCCGAAAAATTGCTGCCAATACCCACCCGCAACCGGGCGTATTCCTGCGTGTTCAGGACTTCGTCAATATTGCGCAGCCCATTGTGACCGCCCGGCGAGCCTTTAGGCTTGAGCCGTAGCTTGCCAAAGGGTAGGTCTTTATCGTCAGTAACGATAATCAGGTTGGCTACCGGGATGTTTTCCTGCTTCATATAGTACAGCACCGCCCGCCCGCTCAGGTTCATATAGGTAGTGGGCTTCACAAAAAAAAGCTGCTTGCCTTTGTGCTGCCAGGTGGCGGTGTAGGCCAGGCGGGTCATGCTGAAGTCGAACCCATACTGAGCCGCCATCCGGTCCAGTACCATAAAACCCGCGTTGTGGCGCGTCAAAGCGTATTCTGGCCCTATATTGCCCAGGCCAACAATCAGAAATTTCATTGTTATGTTTTTTTGCTGAATTATACTGTCGGCAAATTTCTGCCAAAGAGCCGGGTTAAAAAAGCCGTCTTGCCAACGGCAAACTGCCAGCTGGCCATTAACTTCACCCCATGAACCAACAACGCCTGATTCTGGCCAGTCCCCTGCTCGAAATCGTTGTGAGTCGGCTGGCGCAGCAGCTCATCGAAAACCATCAGGATTTTGCCGATACCGTTGTACTCGGTATGCAGCCGCGTGGCATCTACTTTGCCGAACGGGTTGTGGGCGAACTGAACCGTATTCGTACCGGAAACGTGGATTCGCCCGGCGCGGATTCGCCCGGCGTGCCGCTGGGCTATCTGGACGCCACCTTCTACCGGGACGATTTCCGAAGGCGCGATACGCCCCTCCGCCCCAACACAACCCACGTACCGTTTGTAATTGAAAACAAGCGGGTTATTTTAGTTGATGATGTGCTGGCCACGGGCCGGATGGTACGGGCCGCGCTCGATGCAATGACCGCCTTTGGCCGGCCCCGCAGTGTAGAACTGATGGTACTCATTGACCGACGTTACAACCGCGACCTACCCATCCGGCCCGATTATACCGGTAAACGGGTAAACACGCTGGAGTCGCAGCGGGTACAGGTAGAATGGACCGAGCAGGGTGCTGAAGAAGACCGTATCTGGCTCGTAGGCTGATACGTGGCAGTCAGGGTATTGCCGACCTTAAAATTGCATTAAACCTATATCGGTGACGTGAAGGCAATTCATAACAAACGCCAATTTAAGGTAGTTTTACAGGCTGTGTCCTGATCGATGAAACCAATTTTGCGTGCTAAAGCCACGCTCTCGCTTAATTTTCAACAAACCACGAGAAAGTACGGCTTTCGTTGCACCTGTTACCATCCAGCGCGTTACCGGCAGTGAAACCGTCGAAACATCCGATTTGCTGGCCGTGGAAGAACCGCTCGAAATCCGGTTGGGGTTCGGCCCCGCCAATGACCGGCAGCAGCGGACTGTATCCGTCACGATGCGTACCCCCGGCCATGCCACCGGGCGGCATGACGAGGAACTGGCCACCGGGTTTCTATTCACCGAAGGCATTATTCAGCAACCCGCCGACGTGCTGTCATGTCGCCATTTCGTACAGGATGCGCAGAAAGCAGGCAACGTAATACGGGTAGAACTCCACCCCACCGTCTCCGTTGACTGGGCGCTGCTTTCTGGCAGGACTATCTGCCGCTGAGTCAGCACGGCGTGTTTCTGAGCGGTCGTATCGGCGTTGAATTAGTCCAGAAAAGCTGGCGGGCAGGTATTCCGTTACTGGTTGCTGTAGGTGTTCCCTCCAGCTTAGCCGTTGACATGGCCCGCGAAGCCCACATCGCCCTCGCCGGTTTCGTGCGCAATGGCCGGTACAATCTGTATTAGTGTCTGTTACCGAATCACCTGCAACGCGCCAGGGCGGATGTTGGCGGTGAGTGTATTGATTCGGCCCCGGTACTCGCCATCGACCTGAAAATAAGCCGTTCGGCGGGTTTTGATACTGACAGAGGTGGCCGAGTGAATCTCGATATTCTTTGGATTAAAGGGTTTGTACTGCCAGAAAAGTTTCAAAATTTCCAGACCCGCGAGTCGCCGGAAAATGACCACCTCAAACTGCCCGTCTGCCGGATCGCCGTTGGGGTTTATGACGGCTCCGGTGCCGTACATGCGGGCGTTGGCCAGTACCACCATCAGCGCAGTCCGTTGTACGCAGGTATCGCCGAGGGTCACGTCAATGCGTAGCAGCCGGCGTCTGCGCATAGCCCGCAGCACGGCCCGCAGGTAGCCAAACATGCCGCGCCAGTTGTTTTGCTGGTAGTACTTTACCGCCTGGGCGTTCAGGCCAATGTCGCTCAGGTGCAGACAGATATCGTTGTCATTAACGGCAATTACGTCAAGCGGGGCGGGGGTTCCATCCACCAGCAGCTGCAAACAGGCTGTCAGATCGGTTGGTATGTTTAGTTCCCGCGCCATGCCGTTGGCCGACCCCGCCGGTATAATGCCCAGTGGAATTGGCGTATTGAGCAGGTGCGTAGCCACGAGTTTAAGGGTGCCATCGCCCCCTACCGCCACCACCCGGTCGGGTTTGTCTTGCTTAATTTGCCGGGACAGAACCTCATCGTCAGTTTTACCGTCGAGGTGAAACAAGCGGGCTTTGTGGGGCGAGTTGGCGAAGAAGGCGCGAATAGCGGCTTCCATTCCCGATTTGTCGCGCCCGCCCGACACGGGATTGATGGCGAATAAAAATAGCAACTTCCTGGTGGTTTGCCGGTTAATTTACTGCGCAGCAAATGACCATAAAATGACACGCAGCAAATGACTAAACAAAAACGAAGCGTTAAGGGTAAGCTGCGTCGTTATTTATTAACACAACTGCGGCTTACCAATCAGCCTACGGTAAAGGTATATCGGGGGTTCGGTAATGCCGAACGGATTGTGGTACACGGCACCGTGTTCAGGCGGAGTGCCTTTCCACGCAAAAAGTACCGAAATAGTCTGTCTGTCAATCTGCTCAGTCTGATTCGGCTCTTCGCGGTTCGCCCTTGTGCCGGGGCGCGGGTGCGGGTTTGCTGCGGCCAGGAATCTGTTGAGACGCTGACCGATCAGGCCGGTTATTTCTGGGTTACGCTGCCGCTGCATACACCGCTGCCGCCCGGCTGGCATCCCGTCCGGGCCGAGCTGGTATCGCAGACGATCACACCCGAAACGATTTTGGCCGAAGGCAGCGGGCAGGTACTGGTGCCACACCCAACTACGCTGGCCTGTATTTCGGACATTGATGATACGTTTCTGATTTCGCACTCGGCCAACCTCCCCAAACGCTTGCGGGTACTGTTTACGCAGAATGCCCACAGCCGTCAGCCGTTTGAGGGGGTGGTGGCGCACTATCAGCTTCTGACCGAAATGAGCAACAGCGCCGATGCTGCCGTTTCGGCCAGCAACGCCTTCTTTTACGTGTCGAGCAGCGAATGGAACCTGTACGATTATATCCTCGACTTTTCGGAAAAGAACAACCTGCCCACCGGTGTTTATCTGCTGAGTCCGCTCAAACAGTTTCGGGAACTGCTCAAAACCGGGCAGGGAAAGCACCGTACCAAGTTCGATAGGATTGTCTGGATACTGGAAACGTACCCAGACCAGCAGTTTATTCTCCTCGGCGACGATACGCAGGAAGACCCCAACATTTATGCGTCGGTGGTGGAGCAGTTTTCCTGGCAGATCCGGGTAGTTTATATCCGGCAGGTACACGCCGAAAATCAACCCAAAACCCGCACTATTCTGGACCGAATCGACGCAATGGGCGTACCTTGCTGTTACTTCGCCCACAGCACAGACGCCATACAGCATACGCTTGAACTACTCCCATGACAACGAACCCCCTCCTGAAGCACTCACCGGCCAGCTCACCATTGGTGAGCCGAAAACCGAGGCCGCCGGCATTACGGCGGTTGTTAAATCGTTTCAGCACGTGCTGGACAGCACCGGCCCCGGGCGCGGCTGGACGGCTCTGGTCAACCTCAACCAAACAGACGGCTACGACTGCCCGTCCTGCGCCTGGCCCGACCCCGATCATGACCGCTCTAAAATTGCCGAATACTGCGAAAGCGGAGCCAAAGCCGTGGCCGACGAAGTAATGACCAAACACATGGCCTTGCCGGTGCTGTTTCAGCGGTACAGCGTGGCCGAACTGCTCCAGAAAACGGACTTGTGGCTCGGTCAGCAGGGGCGGCTTACCAAACCTATGATGCTCAAACCGGGCAGTACACACTACGAACCCATTGAGTGGAACGATGCTTTTCGGCTCATTGCCCACGAACTGAACGCGCTCGGCTCGCCCGACGAAGCCATCTTTTACACCTCGGGTCGGACCAGCAACGAAGCGGCTTTTCTGTATCAGTTGTTTGTCCGTATGTATGGTACCAACAACATGCCCGACTGCTCGAATATGTGCCACGAATCGACCAGCGTAGCCCTGGCCGAAACCGTTGGGCTGGGTAAGGCGTCGGTCAAATATGATGATTACGAGAAAGCCGACGTGATTATGATTATGGGTCAGAATCCCGGCACCAACGCCCCCCGGATGCTGACTGCACTGGAAGAGAATAAGCGTAACGGCGGCAAAATCATTGCCGTAAACCCCCTGCGCGAAACGGGTTTGCTGGGCTTCAAATACCCGCAAAGCGTGCGCGATATGGTGCTGGGGGGCGAAAAACTGACCGATGTATTCCTGCAAATCCCGATCAATACCGACCTTGCCCTGCTGAAAGCGATGGGTAAAATTCTGCTAAAAGAAGAAGCCAAAGCCGCCCAAAACGGCCACCCTGGAACGGTAGTCGACCTGACTTTTGTGAACGAGTACACGACCGGCTACGATGCCTATGTGGTGGACCTGGCCCGGTATGACCTCGACCAACTGGCCATGCAGTGCGGACTGACTATAGGCGAAATCCGCGGGGCTGTCGATCTGTTCAAAAATACCAATAAGCTGATTATCTGCTGGGCAATGGGCCTGACGCAGCATAAAAACGCTGTAGAGACGCTGAACGAGGTCATTAACCTGCTGCTACTCAAGGGTAGTATCGGCATCGAAGGGGGCGGGGCGTCGCCCATTCGCGGGCACAGTAACGTGCAGGGCGACCGGACGATGGGCATCTGGGAAAAACCCAAACCTGAATTTCTCGACGCTCTCCAGCGCGTATTCAACTTCGAGCCGCCCCGCGAACATGGCTTTGACGTGGTGAAGTCGGTCAAGGCCATGCACGATGGGCGAGCGAAGGTATTCTTCGGGATGGGGGGCAATTTCTCGATGGCCGTGTCGGATACCGATTTTACCGCCGAGGCCCTGCGCCGATGCAAACTAACCGTTCACGTATCGACCAAGCTGAACCGGAGTCACCTGATTCACGGCGAAACGGCCCTGATTTTGCCCTGCCTGGGCCGGACCGACAAAGACCGTCAGGCCACTGGTGAGCAGTTTGTCAGTTGCGAAAGCACCACAGGCGTCGTGGCGCAGTCGCACGGAATTGTGGAGCCGGTCGTATCGGACCTGAAAAGCGAAGTTGCCATTGTGGCCGGACTGGCCAATGCTACGCTGAACGGCAGGTCTGCCGTAAAATGGAACGCACTGGCCGCTGACTACGACAAAATCCGCGCCCTGATTGCCGATGTGGTGCCGGGCTTTGCCGATTACAACCGGAAAG
>Ga0105045_10001010_pt1 | contig 22315 bp, 20 predicted proteins | sample MAT02_FD_78089 | JGI IMG/M metagenome (GOLD analysis project Ga0105045, IMG submission 78089) | Freshwater microbial communities from Lake Fryxell liftoff mats and glacier meltwater in Antarctica - MAT-02 (megahit assembly) | ecosystem: Environmental > Aquatic > Freshwater > Ice > Liftoff... | reverse complement strand
TGATAGCACTTCTTAATGCAGAATCCTCCTTTGATTCAGTATTTTATTACTTCACAAAAGATGAATTCTACATGAGGGCATTTATCGACAAATATAATCCGATTATGTCAAAGGCATTTGATGATTTGGAGTTAAAAATAAAAAAAGAGTAAGCCAAACGATTAGAATACCTGATTGGTAGTAAGAAGGCCATTCGACTTACTTATTCTAACTTATTTTGATCAAATTAAATAAAACCATTCGAGATCAACTATTTATCTCGACAGAGCACTAGAAAAAAATGTATTACAATTGATTGATTAACAGTTTTAGCATTTATCTATTTTTAATCATTTCAAGATATAGACTTTCCACCTTCTTCCTCGCCCAAGGCGTTCGTCTCAAAAAAGTCAAACAAGATTTAATCGAAGGATCATGTTTGAAGCAGTTTATATTGATTTCTATGCTGAGTCTTTCCCAGCCATAAATTAATACCAATTCTTCAATAATATTAGCCAATTTTATGCCATGAAGTGGATTGTTAGGATGTGTATTTGAGCTATTTAATTTATCTACCATTTATATATTGTCTTTAAATTTAGTTTTAATGGTTTTTAAGGATTTTCTTTTTGTAGAATGACATCAGTAGAACGACGCTATTAAATTATATTATGTAAAACGAGTATCCGATCTCAACGGAAATAAGACACTATTTAATGAACTATCCCGGACATGGAACTAAGGATGCAACAATATCTACCTTAAGACTTAGACCATCTTTCAATATTTATTCAAGATATAAAATCCCGAAGCGGTGATTTACGAAATACCCCAGTCCAACAATAGATAATCTGAAGCCTTAACTAAAAAAAAGTAACATGGTAGATACAAATAATAATTGAAATATATTTTTAAATGATTTAGGAGTTAATAAATATCTTTTCGTTACAAAAGTAATTAATTACATCAACTTTATCTATAACGGTCAGGACAGTTTGGACTGATCATATATAATTTTGTAGATATTAAACCATTAACTTCCTTTTGCCCCATGTCAAAACTTGTACCCCTTTAGAATAATGGGTTTTAGTGGGAAGCTCATTTAGCAAAGCCTTAAATCTGAGATATTTCATTTCAAGTTGCTCCATTTTTACCTCATGTAATTTCCAAGGTAAGTGGTGAATCTCAAACTCAAATATGGATTGCTCTATGTCGTGAAACAGAGCATATCTCTCGGTAAGCCATAGATCTAAAGTAGTTTTGGAATCAATAGAATTGCCCACCGAATAGGAACAGTGGAATTGATCTTTGTAAAAATTATTACTTGAACCAAAACTATTTTTTTGTCTCTCCATTTCTGAATATCTATAAGGAAGGCCAGACAGCATATTTGCCAATGCGCACGACAACTTATTTCCTGCTTCAATACTCAAAAAATAAACGCCAGCCTTGTTATTGGAAGTAACGTATGTTCTAATATTGAGCTCATAAAAATCAGAAATTGGAGGAAATGAAGGCAGATAATTGGGTCTCACTTTTTCCATCGTAAATGCAACCAAAGAAATCCAAGCTTTACCTTCATATAAGTCAATATTTAGATCCTTTGGTACAAAAGTTAGAAGATCTTCTAATGCTACCTCATAATGCAAAAAAATCACATCATTCCATTCTTGATAAAATTGCCATTTATTTGTCGGCAGTGACCAGGGTCTATGATTTGTATTTTCTAATATTTTTTTTGTGCTCATTTTATAATACATCTTGACCGAATGTTAGCAAATTATGATCGGGATCAAGCAATGAAAACTCCTTTCGACCCCAAGGTTTTATAGAAATGTCACCATTAGGATGGATCGTTACTTTTTTGTCCTTTATAGCTTCGTAAAGTGTATCAATATCATCAGTTCGGATATAGACTTGTCCATAATTTTCTTTAGGATTCAAGTCTTTAAATTCAAAAAAGTGAATTTGAATATTATCTTTTTCGACCATCAAGTATCCATTAAAATCAACACCACCGCGGCCTACAAATCCTAGCTGATTGATATAATAATCCTTGGTAATAGATCTATCATGCATAGGAAGTTTGGGACTGATGGTTGTCAACATATTTTCTATATTTATTTAAGGCAATACAAAGTTGATCAAAAAAAAATTATAAAAGTCAATTTTCAGTAGAAAATTTGTCTATTTGTGCACTATTGGCCTTTCGAACTCAATTTGAAAGCATCAAATATCCCTATAACCAAAGTAACCAATGATATGTGAAACTCGTCAATTCATAATTTGTGATTCTCAAACCTTCATTTTTAATAGTCATTAAAATAGCGACGAGCGTTTCTATTCCAATTCTCACCTACTTGTGTGGCGTCAACGGTTGGGCCTTTGCGCTCTAGCGGTACAGATTTATACAAGACCGTCTCCCAAGCTGGATTATTGCGCTCGCCTATACAGTTAGAGTGGAGCAGATGAAAATCATTGGTACTGAGCGAAGGATTATAAAAAAGAAATCTCACATTGGTCTGGCGCGTGGTTAATGTCTGATTGTAGTACCAAATCTCATAAGGAGGTGCATCGAGTTCGTTGTCTATAGTGATGACATTAGTAGGAGCTCCATGTTTGAGGAAGATATGTCCTCTATCTGACTGAAAACCATAACCTACATTGCAATAAAATTTTTTGTTTACAGCCTCTGCTACCTCCATATATTTTGCATAAGCTTCTTGAGGATTAGATGGTGCTCTTTGCTTCCAGTATTGGTACAAAAACTGACGTTGACTTTTGATGCGACTGCCTTTGAGTACTTCAGAAAGTGTGCTTACTTGATGTTGCTCAGTGATAGGTACGTGAGCCTTAAATATATAGTCCATGTCTTCAGCTTTTAGACTCTGCACAAATGAATTGTCCACAGACTCATTGTAATTTTCTAAAAATGCAATATCCACAGCAGGATTAGAAACCACAAAATTGGTAGCCTTTGTAGCCAGTATATTTCGTTTTTCGTCTATGACATTAACTTGCAAATGGTAGTTTCCTGATTTGAGATTATTGGATGGAAGTGAAAAAATAGTAGGCTGAAAGGGTTCATCAGTTAACTTTTTTGCTTTTGTAAAAAGCGTAGTTTTCAGCGGTATATCCTTGAATCCTTCATTGATGCTAAACTGCAAAAAAGTTTTATTAGCTGATATAGCTGGTGCTAAGGTTGCTTCTATAAATATATTGAGTTGTTTGACCGTAGAGTCCACAAAAGAGTATGAGAGAGGCTCCATATAGTATCCACTTTTTACCATAGAATTATCCGAGTCATCTTTGTGTATGTCACCGAGCAACAGTATATCAGATAGAAGCACCTTGTCTTCTAATTTGTTTACCAATATAATTTGCTCTAGCTCTAGCTTGTTGTCTTCATTATAGACATCTGTAGCTGTCACACCCAGTTGATAAGCACCGGGGGTAACGGCCATTCGCTTGACTGTAATCAGATCAGACAGAGTGTCTAGTGTAGTACTAGTGAGGTCAAACTTATCAAAAGCTTTAATTTCTCCCTTTTCTTTAGCGATAAGCACAAACTGTACACTTGCACTATATCCAATGTTATCTGCTGACTTTACCCACTTAATCGTGCGTGCATCTACTCTAAAATATACTTCTATAAATTTTTTGTCATTACCAAATACATAAGAACTTACTTCTATATTAAGCGCATTTGCACTAACTATACCTATCGAATACATGATAAATGTACTAAAAAAAAATTGCAGGTACTTTTTCATTTACTTTAAGTTTTATTGATTGAAGACAAACTGTCTAATAACTTTTAGAAATTGGTGATACTATTAAATAGGATTAGCTTTTACCATTTTTAGTTTTATGTTATAATACTTTAACTTTCCAGAAAGCACTAAAGTATCATTTTGAAAATATACAATGGACAGTAAAAACTGATCGGGATTATTGATATTCAATCCCCCGTCTTTGACAGTATAATCGTACGTTTGTCCATCAAAAAGGTTGGACTCAACTTTATTGTCATCCAAAAAAAGAAAATGTGCCTCCTTCATCAGATCGTTTGGTTTATTGTTCATTTCTGAATAAAAAACTAACCACTTACCCAACAATTCATTATCTTTAGGGAGCTTAGTATGATCACTTTTACAAGCATACAACATCAGCGTTATACACAGTAATGCAACTCCCATCTGACCCACATGTACAAATTGTAAATTTCTCCGGCTTGGGTTTTTGATCACTGGCTTTACTGAAGCAACGTTTAAGTTTATATTTGACATAAAATCAAAGAAGATTTTTGTTAAAAATATTTGAAAAGTAATTGAAATAAATATATCCACAAAAATACAATGTTTTTATAACTATTTATCAAAATAACCACTCTAATTGAATGGATTTTTTGCCGCAATATATTTCATAACCATATTATACAAACAAATCTAATTACAAATTGTTATTGAAGGAGATATATCAATAAAACTTAACGGACGGATTTAAGCCTAAAACGAAACTTAAAAATTTATTTATCAGTATCTTATACATAAGAAATAATATATATATCCCCCTACTCATTTTATTATAAAACAACTTTTCTATGAAGCTCAGTTTTGCTTTTTCACCTTGTCCTAATGATACCTTTATGTTTGAGGCTATTGTTAACCGTCGCATTTGGTTAGGAGATTATGAGCTGAAAGTACATCTCCTCGACATAGAGGAGCTCAACCAAGCAGCCTTAGCACATAAGTATGACATCACTAAGCTGAGCTACAATACTTTTTCGATGCTCACCGATAGTTATCAACTCCTAGATGCAGGCAGTGCGCTTGGACATAATTGTGGTCCATTATTGATCTCAAAAAACGAGTATAATCCCAAGGAAGTAAATGATCTAAAAATTGCCATTCCTGGTGAAAACACTACTGCCTTTTTGCTTTTAAAGTACGCATTTCCTGATATCAAAAACTGGGTTCCGATGTTGTTTTCAGACATCGAAGCTGCAATCATCAACCGTGAAGTAGATGCAGGATTGATCATCCATGAAAACAGATTTACTTACCAACAAAAAGGATTAATAAAGATAATCGACCTGGGCGAATATTGGGAAAAGATGACAGGGAGTCCTATTCCTCTCGGTGGAATCGTGATAAAATCCGAACTTGACCAATGTATAAAAATGGATATAAATAGGATATTGTACGAAAGTATCAAAACAGCCTTTGAGGATCGAAATCAAGGCATGGATTATGTCAGAACTCATGCGCAGGCGATGGATGATGAGGTAATGCGCGCTCACATAGCGTTATATGTCAATGATTTTTCGCTAAGCTTAGGAAAGGAAGGCAAGAATGCTGTCGAACACTTACTGAACTACAAAAACGGCAATAGCACAACAGATTTTGACAACATCTATGCTCCAAAATCCATAGATAAAATCTACAAATGAAGGCTATTGTAAACAGTGAATGATTATAATGCCTCAAATTTAGTTGAAGCCATGACTTCTATCAGAAAATATATTAGAATCTAGGCATAATAAAAAATAGTTGTACTATATTTTGTTTAAATCTGGATAATATCACTAACTTTGGTCTTATAATAAAAATAAAGTCAATATTGCAATCAACTTATGGTAGAATCTTTTTAATAATTTTGATATCATTTACTCAAAAAAAATATCATGGGTGTAGAAAAGCGTCAATGCTTAGAATGCAATGACCACTTCGATGGTAGGAAGGACAAAAAATTTTGCTGTGACCAATGCAGGACTGCGTTTTATAATAATCAGAATACAGATCAAAATAAATTTATGCGCAACATAAACAATATCTTGCGTAAAAATAGAAGAATACTCACCGAACTAAACCCTACAGGCAAAACCACCGTTACCAAAACAGACTTACTAGACGAAGGCTTTAAATTTGCCTATTTCACTAACGAATACAAGACCAAAACTGGTAAAACCTACAGGTTTTGCTATGAACATGGATACTTGCAGTTAGACAATAACTTGTTTGCGCTAGTGTTTAGAAAAGAATATGTAGAATAATGAAAGACGCATTTGATCGCAGAAAAATAGCAAGGAAGCCAGTAGGGTTTACACCTCATAGAGAGCGACTTCACGAAGTGATTTTTGAGGCTGAAACCAGAGAAGGTAAGTGGTTTGACATCATCTTGATGATCATGATTTTATTAAGTATCTTGACTGTGATGCTTGAGTCCATAGAGAGTTACTATTTAGTATATTTCAAGCTATTCTTGTCGCTAGAGTGGATTTTTACCATTTTTTTTACAATAGAGTATTTCCTGCGAATCTACAGTGTTTATAGTCCAAAAAGATATATATTTAGTTTTTTTGGGATTGTGGATTTACTGACATTGATACCTTCGTATTTAACTATATTTGTACCTGGGCTCCACACATTGATGATTATCAGAGGACTCAGACTATTGCGATTATTTAGGATTTTTAAATTAGAGGCTTTTATAGACCAAGGCAATATCATCATAAGTTCCTTAATCGAGAGTAGAAATAAGATTTTGATTTTTACTATGACAATATTGATAACGGTCTGTATCCTAGGTTCTGCCATGTACTTGATCGAAAAGGATGTCAATCCCAATTTTGACAATATCCCGAGAAGTATATATTGGTGTATAGTAACGATAACTACGGTTGGTTATGGTGATATATCGCCCGTGACAAGCTTTGGTCAGTTTCTAGCTGCTATAATTATGCTATTAGGTTATGTCATCATAGCTATACCTACGGGAATCGTTACCTCTGCTATCCTAAGCGGTCAAAACAAAATGGCCAATACCATCACATGTAAGAATTGTGCCAAAGAAGGACATGACGCTGAAGCTACATTTTGCTATAAATGCGGTTATGAATTATAAAAAAAACGTTGGTATGTTTACAAAATTAAATCGCTTCGTTTCAGAATCTAATACTGGTTTTAGTAATGATAGCAAGGACAGTGGAGGACGGTTTTACACAAAAGATGGTATCGCCAATGTCAAGAAAATAGGACTCACTTACTGGGATCGGACCTCGTGGTATCATACCCTGTTAGATATGCCCACGTCTCATTTTCTAGGTTTGATCTTTCTTTGTTACGTGTCTGTCAACTTCATTTTTACAGGTATATATTTTATACTTGGTATAGACAACTTGATAGGCATAGCGCGCGATGATTTAATTACGGAAGTAATGGATACATTTTTCTTTTCTACTCAGACATTTACTACCGTTGGTTATGGTAGAATCAGCCCTGCTGGTATGGCTACTTCTGCTGTTGCAACTTTTGAAGCATTCATAGGATTATTGAGTTTCGCAATAGCTACGGGACTATTCTATGCTCGATTTAGTAAACCAGAGGCGCATCTCAAGTTTACTAAATCCATACTTATATCACCCTACCAAGGACAAAGAGCATTGATGTTCAGAGTAGCACCGTTCAAAAACAACCAACTTTCTTACATGAAAGTAAAAATGACTCTTGCTATCAGAGAAGATGAGATTGGTATTTATAGCAACCAGTTTTTTCAGTTAGTACCAGCACTTGAGACTGTCAATCTATTGCCACTAAGCTGGACAATCGTACATGTCCTAGACGAAAAAAGTCCATTGGCTGAGTTTGATGACGTAGCGCTACAGGCACTTAGATTCGAAATACTAGTTTACCTCAGTGGTTATGATGAAGCCTATGCTTCGCAGATCGTAGCACGTACTTCGTACCTAAACTCCGATCTAGTACCGATGGCCAAGTTTACTAAAATGTACAAAGCTGATGAAAGACATCAAACGACTATTTTAGATTTTAGCCTATTCGATACTTATCATCGGGTAGAAACGTATGATTAAAATTTACGACTCGAGATTCAAAAATCTAGGATTTTTGGTTACTAAATATTGTGCAAAATTGTTTGCAAAAAATGGCCCCAACGAAGCCCCCTTAGTTCCGAGTCCATTAAAGGCATGTACTAAATTATGATTTTGGCTTGTCGCCAAATGAGGTCTCCTCGTTGCTATCGTAGGTCTGATAGCTGCAAACTGCCCTACGACTTCGTAAGGGACTTTTAAGATTCGGTCTAGTTCTAGGATCAACTCCCCACGTCGCTCCTCTGATGGCAAATCGCCCGAAGCATTACGCTCATATCCACCACCTACCCAATAGAGGTCACCACTGAGCTTCACTATAAACACATTGTCTTTATACATACGCTCCATTTGCAAACCCGGAATCCTGACGTGTAGTAGTTCGCCTTTAGTAGGTGCCATTTTAACTTCTGCAAAAAAAGGATTTTGAGCTATTTTATAACCTTCACAAAACACGATTTCCTTCGCTTTTATTCCTTTATATTCCACATGTCCATCATACAAGTTTAACTGATTGTAATCAAATAAGTCAGTAAAAAGCTGCACACTATATTCCAGATATATTCTATAAAGGCTGATAATCTTAGGCAAATCCACACGCATCGTACCCTTGAGCTCACCACGTGCAAATACAGGATTCATCACAGCAATTAGATCCTCTTCATCAGACGACTCACACATATATTGCCCTACTTTTGGGTCAGCAGTTCTAGCTATCCAATTGTTTTCACCCTCTGCATTGTCTATCACCCGAAGCATATTGACACTATAAGCCACCTTTTCTTTCAAAAACAAAGCAATCTCATCATAAGTAGTAGCCGCAAAAGGCAGCAATTCCTCGATTCTCCAACTAGCCAGAAACTTCCTACCTGTCACAGGATTGATGATACCCGCTGCGTACTTGGACGAAGAAGTCTGATGGTGGTCATCTATAAAAATAACACTTTTACCTTGCTTCATCAAAAAGTAACCCAAGAGAGTTCCAGCTATTCCTTGCCCGACTATGATGAAGTCGTAACCATTATTGTTTGTTATTTCTTTATTTGTCATCTGTATCTGCATACTATCCAAAAACTATAAATCAAGTCCGTCAAGTGCAGTTCGCTCTGCTTTGGTCAAGCTTTTTCTTACTAAATCATAAGACTGATCTATCAACTCAGCGATCAACTTGTCTCCTATATTTCCTTCTAGTTGTATGGTATTCCAGTGTTTTTTGCTCATGTGATAACCTGGCTTTATGTCTTCAAAACGCTCGCGCAATTCCTCAGCATAACCAGGGTCGCACTTCAGATTTGCAGCTGGAGGAAGTGTGTCTATTCCCGTGAGAGCAAACATTTTTGACATCACCTTGAAGACTAAAGCATCTCCGCCAAATGGGAACGACTGCGTTACGCCAGGTTTAGCAAGGCAGTAATTCATAAAAGCTTCTATGTCCATGTGAGTACTGTTTTAATCCAAGTCATAAAGGTGTCCCATCTTGTCGTGCTTGACTTTTAGATAAAATTTATTGTTTTCTTTGGGTGCGATGACTAATGAAATTCTATCGTGAAGGATAATTGCAGTTCCGTCAAAAATTTTCATCTTTTCTGGATTATTAGTGATAAGATCGATACTCCTGACGCGTAGCGATTCCAGCATACTCACCGCTATTGAAAAATCTCTTTCGTCCGCATCAAATCCTAAATGCACATTGGCTTCTATAGTGTCTAGTCCTTGATCTTGGAGGTTGTATGCCTTGAGTTTATTGATTAAACCGATACCTCTGCCCTCTTGCCTTAAGTAAATCAAGATGCCTCGGTGTGCTTGGATATAAGTCAACGCATGATCTAACTGTTCACCACAATCACATCGCTCAGAGCCAAAAAGATCACCTGTCATACACTCAGAGTGGATTCTGACAGGAACAGTACTATTGAGATCTATCTGCGGATGTATCAATACTAAGTGCGGCTGAGGGTCATCATCACTGTTGCCAAAAGCTATCATATCAAAATCACCCCACTTGGTAGGTAAAAACGTTTTCACTACAGTAGTGACTAATTCTTGCAATGGTATGGTATTATGTATTCTAAAAAAAATGATTTCTAATGTTGAATTATAATTCCAACATACCTTTCGAAATGCACCATAAAAATAACAAATGTACAAATGGAAAGTTTTAAATCAAGATTAAAGATATAATAAATCATTTATTTGACTATTTTTGCACCCTCAAATAAGGGATCTAATGTTCAATACTATTAGATCGGTTTATATAATGGTCCCATAGTTCAACGGATAGAATAGGCGTTTCCTAAACTCTAGATCCAAGTTCGATTCTTGGTGGGACCACAAAAGACCTTGATAATCCTCAGATTATCAAGGTCTTTTTCGTTAATAAAATACTATAAACAGCTTACCACAGTTTATAAATACTATAGGTATAAAATGTAAACCTAAAGGAAAAAGCAATCAGAAACTAATCCGATTGCTTTTCTATTATGATTGCATAAAGTACTACTACTTTATGACGACATTATCTATTCTAAATGTAGAAGTATTGGTTCCACCTGCGCCGTTGTACTTAAATGCTATTCTGACTTTAGCACCAAATCCTTTTAAATCTATATTGCCAGAAGATATAAAAGTATTTTGAGGATCACTAGTAGTTACCAGTTTTGCATTGATTTTAGTCCACGTAGTAGAGGCAGGATCTCCTGTATAATTAGTCGTGTACCAAACTGAAAGTCCATCGTGTACTGGAAAAGCATTAGCAGATTCAAAGCTCAGCGTACTGTAGGTAGCGGTCACAACTTCAGGTGTAATCAACCATGTCTCCATCTCTGGGGCTGAATCATTAAATGCTGTTGACTGTGCATATAGATTTCCGCTGAATAGTTTCGCTTGCCACTTGCGTGTGCCTTTGGTTGCTATATTTTCCCAACCTGGGATATTGATGTCCGCATTATTGGATTGACCATCAAATTTCTCATCAACTCCAGTAGTCGGGTTAGGATTGCCTCCACCGCCACCGCCTTCGATGTCTTCTATTTTTCTTAACTGTAGTTGTAGGTTATCAAATTCTGAAACTATAGTTGTTACTGCAAGCTTACCAGTTTTTAATGCTTGAGAAGCAAATGTTGCAGCAGACCTTGTAAATAAAGTAGCAGAACCCGTAGCGTCTTTAAGTGTAATATTACCCCCATTACTTCCTAATGTCGCACCTCCTGATAGCTCTGCATCTTTGATGATCACTAAGGTAGATTCATGGATATCTAAGTTTATTTGATTAACCGTTAGTTGTTTTGGAGTTACAGATCCGTTACCTATTACTTGTACATTATCTAAAGTCACAGTTGCAACTTGTAGTAAACCTCTAAATTCTGCCATTGAAAGTCCATTGATATTGATCTTAACCGTTTTATTTAAAGGTATATTGTGAGCAGCTGAGAACCTAAGTGCAATACCAGCATCTCCATCCTGGAGGATCACAGTTCTACTGTCGATATTTCCATTACTACCATCTGAGATTACAACTCCTTGTACAAATACAGCTGGAATAGTGGTTTTTCCTGCTTTAAAATCAATTCTTAACTGAGCCGCGGTTATCCTTGTATCTCCACCTGCCTGACCACATCTCGCTTTATCAAAAACTATATCCGATGGATCACGTATGAAAAGCTGCTTATCATTTCTAAACACACTATAGATAGCTGTCAGTTTACCATTGCCTGATGGCAGCAGCTCAGCAGCAAAATCAGAGTAACCACTATTTCGCACGATCACCACATTTTTAGCACAGTCTGTGAGATTGTGATTTACACTTTGTGGAGTAGTGCCTTTATTTTCAGCATAAGTTGTAGTTGGGGTCACGCTCTGAAACTCTACACCGTCTAATTGTATCAATGTATTGAGGTCAGCAGCGGTAAGTGTACTTATAGTTCTCATTCTCGGCACAACGGGTACCCCAGAAGCACCCTTAATAAGAGTCGAGGCTACCAATGCTGATGGTATAAATCCAAGTCTAGGAGATGAACCACTAGCATCTACTCCCATACCTAACTGCGGCAGTCCATTAAACTCCGAAATAGTCAGATCAGTCAGCTTGAGAAAAACAGTGCGACCTATTGGATAAATCGCATTGATCTCATTTTGGTCTAACAATACTGAAATGCCTAAATCACTATTGAAATCTTCCAGAATGATGTTTTTAAAAAAATTACCTGATCTATCGTCTGCTACAACGACACATTTTACGTATTTATCTATCGCAACAGGTGTATATCTGCCTACTACTAACTTCTTCATCACTTCCTCTAGTGAAACGATCTCAGACGCAGGTATCTCTGGGTTTTGGCTTGTAGTAGGTGGTGCATCAAACTCTTTTTTGACACAACTCATTATGGTCAACAAAGTACCTAAAAGTAAAAATGTGAGTTTGCTTAATTTAAAATTGAATTTCATTGTTATGATTTTTATTAATTAATGCTTATCGCTGCAAGTTAAAATAAATTTTAGTATAAAATGTTTTAAACCTAATTAAAGGTATAGCTTATATTAAATGAGTAATTAGTTCCAAAGGCATAAAAATATCTAGGTGGAAATCTACTAGGTTCTTTGGATTCAAAATCAAATCGCAATTGCTCAAAACCACCCGTGATAAAATTCTTGGTATTGAGTAAGTTACCTACATTAAGGTTTATTGATAAGCTATTCCTGTTTTTAAGTCTTATGGTCTTGCCGAGAAATAAATCAACGGTCATTGCATTGGGCAGTTTTTCTAGATCTATGATTTCTTTAAATTTTTCAGCTTGCTCGATAGGATCCAATCCTTCGACACCCTTCTCTGTACGACGATCAGGGTTAAACTGTAGATAATTTTTACCAAAGAAATTGACATTGACATTAACCCATGTTTGATTTCTGTTATACTTCAGTCCCAAAGTTCCTGCATTCTGAGGCATACCTGGTACGTAATAGTTATTGATATACACTGTTCTATCTTGGACGAAGCCCTCTGCACTGTTATCTCTTGAGATCGTTGCTTTTGGCCTTGAGGTATATCTAAAATCACCAAGTGAACCCGCCGCAAGGACTGAAAAATTATTGTTTAAGTTAAACTCCATTCCTGCTTCTAAACCGACATGTCGCTTATTGATACCACTCATTAGGTAATTGACGAAAGTCTGAAACTCTTCATTATAGTAAACATCACTCGTAATTCTATCTTTAAAATCTGTCAGAAATCCAGAAATTCTACCTTTAAAATTAGTGTATCTCACATGATAAGATAAGTCAAATGCTGTAATCTTTTCATTAGTCAAATTATTAACTACTTGATCACGAACTCTAGGTGAGACAAAGCTTTCGTTGGCATAAGGTGACCTCGTACGATGAGATCCTGTAGCTACTATATAGTTACGTCCATCGATTTTATAGGTCACTGATCCTTTCACACCGTAATTAAAGAAGTCATATACTTGAGACTTGCCTAGTGAGCTTTCTGGAAAAATCCCTACTCTTGTATATCCTTCTCTGTAGAATTGTTGCTGTGCCGCATTGATTGCGAAGCCCACATCAAATTTATTGGTTTTGTAAAGCAACTGTCCAAACGCAGAAACTTTAGAGTTTACTATAGCATAGTTATGACCAAATTTATCACCCTCCCTGATCACGCGGTTTGGGTTATCCAGATCGTTTTGTAATACTTGATTGTCACCAGGAAAATCCCTAACAGCAAACCTGTTAAAATCCATATAAAAGTCAGCTCCTAGTAAATCTTCTAACTGTCTATAGTAATGGACTTTTTCACGCAAGTATTGTAAACTACCCGTCAAATTTAGTTTGTCATTGATACGAGTGTTGAGGGTAGAATTATAACTAAGTTTTTGGTTATCATAGTGCTCCGCTTCCAAAACGTAGGCTGCAAATTTTCCTGAAATACTTTGATTAGGATCACCATTGACATTATTAAAGGTATAGTCCCTAGTACTATTTGCCTCATAAAGGCCAGCCCAGTCTATCTGTCTATTGTTTTCGTCAGCTGACAAGTAATCTAACACGTTTTGTCTGGTTACAGGATCACTTGCATTACTTGGCAATCTTCTATAGTAATCTGCCCTAGGATCGGGAGCATCATACCAGTCTAATCGTGTAGAACCGAATGTCCCCCACTGAACACCAATCGTTGTGAATATATGAGAAAACTTGCCCACCTTCCAATCATGGCGAAGCATAGCTATAGGCTGATTGATGCGGTACTCTCTAGCACTACGCACCTCCCCGTTTTGATAGCCCCAGTTACCATTATAAAAATTGGTACCAGCTATATCATACATCTCCTGAAAACTCCCAGTAGAACGACCTCTTCGCTGTGGTGTCCCCATGAGTACGGCATTGAGTGAGTGATTAGTATTGATTTTGCGATCTACTGATAAGAAGTAACTCGTACCCTCAAAATGAGTACCTTTTACATATCCTTGCTCCGCATACCGATGAGATAGAGCCACTATGTATGCCCAACCATTCTCCATCAACCCAGAGGACTTAGTGAACATCAAACGGTGCTGATATGACCTATTAGAAAGTGTATAAACTGCTTTTTGGATTTTGCGCTGATTAGAAGCTCTGAGATCTACAAATGTACCCCCTCCGATACCACCAAAAGTATAGTCATTCATCGATTGGTTGATGATTTGAGTTTGATTACGAAGTACGTCATTCAGACCACTCCATGCCGTCCATAGTACTCGCCCATCATCTTGGTCATTCATCACCATACCATTCATCATCATTTCTGAATCTTCATTAAAGTATCCTCGTGGTCTAAACCTTCCATTGCCAAGATTAAAAGCAGCGGCATTGACAAATGGGTCACGACTAGCCGCAAGTACGCTTGAGACATTATCGTTTTCGCCTTCTATGCCTGCTAGATCTATGACGTCTATAATCGATATTTCATTGCCTGCTAGATTGCTAGAAGGCACATCAGCTTCCAAAGTACCTAAGTCCAATTCCCCACCGTTAAATGTAAATGAGGTAATCTTAACCCATTGTCCACCAAGTTTTGTGAGCAAGGTATGCTCGCCTGTTTCTACACCAGCAAAATTAAAGTTGCCGAGTGCATTAGTATATACTATGTGATCTGCATCGTCTAGCGATATGAGTAATGCAGGCTGCTCTTGCTTCGTGAGTTTATCTATGATTCTGCCTTTTACACTCTGTCCAAAAGTTAAAATCGTATTAAAAGCGAAGCAAATAAGTAAAATACCTTTAAGGTTGCGTCTCATTATTTAATGTTGGTTTGGTTGCTAAAACTGTCGTAAAGGTAATATTTAAATTTTATACTAACGTTACGTTAAAATTAATTTTTCGTTTTAACACTTCTAAGATCAATAATATTAGTAATTTTGTACTTAAATAATTATCAAAATGGGTAAATTTTCGTCTCTTTCTCTTTGGATTTTGGCACTATCGATGTGCTTTTCTACTTTTGCTGTAGCTCAAAAGAAGAATAAAAAAGCAGACAAACACTTAAAAGTAGTCTCTCTAGGATTTTATAATTTAGAAAATTTATTTGACACCGAAGACGATACACTTATCAATGATGAGGAGTTTCTGCCTGGTGGAGCAAGAGCTTGGACAGAGGCACGATACAACGAAAAGCTGGCCAATATGGCTTATGTCATCTCACAGGTAGGTATAGATCATGTCAAAGCTGGCCTCAGTTGCCTCGGTGTATCAGAGATTGAAAACCGCAAAGTACTGGAAGACCTAGTTAAAAAACCTTCTATCGCAGATAGAAATTATCAAATCGTACACTACGACTCGCCTGATAAAAGAGGTGTCGATGTAGGATTTATCTATAACCCAAAGCACTTCCAAGTACTAGCAAGCAGGCCTATACCAGTATATAATTTTGAATATGGAAAACGTGTTTTTACCCGTGACATCCTATATATAAAAGGAGTATTAGACCTAGATACAGTTCACTTTATGGTCAATCACTGGCCTTCTAGAGGAGGTGGAGACAGAAGTATAGCCTTCAGAAATAATTGCGCAAAAATAACTCGAGGAGTCGTTGATTCCCTTTTTACGATTAACGAAAACAGCAAAATTTTTATTATGGGTGACCTCAATGACGACCCAACAGATGAAAGTCTAAAATCTTACCTCCAAACTGAAGGCAATATTACAAATGTACGCAAAACTGGCTTGTTTAATCCTTATGAAGACTTCTTTAGACGTGGTCAAGGATCAAATGCTTATAGAGATACGTGGAGTTTGTTTGACCAGATCATCATATCTAAAGGTGTAGTCAATCCTAAAAATGATTCCTACGGCTTCCTAAAAGCCAATATTTTTAACAAAGAATTTCTGATCCAATCTACAGGACAGTACAAAGGCTACCCTTATAGAACTTTCAGTGGTGATAGTTACCAAGGTGGTTATAGCGATCACTTCCCATCATACATCTATCTCTCAAAGGCGGTGGATTAAGGTTTTTGGTGACTTCGTCAAAGGTGTAAATATTTAAATTTAACGAATCGACAAATTCAACAACTCAACAAATTAAACGATTCAGTATTTCGATAATTTATCATTTCGACATCAAAGGATTTTCGTAGGATTAACTCACAGACTTGGCTTCGCACAAGCGTAAGCACGACTTACGCTTAGTGGAACTTTTAATGACAATATTACAATTTTGATTACAACATTGTCACGCTTTCAAATTGAATTTGAAAGGCCGTTGGTAACAAATTAAAAAATCAACCAAATCTACAAATCAAGAAATTCAGCGATTCGACAGTTCCGTAGTTCAATCAGTTAATTAAGTTCACCCTCAAAGCATTTCTCTAGGATCAAGTCAAAGACTTGGCATCACACAAGCGTAAGTTGAACTTACCCTCAGCAGTCAATAACAAATCGTCAAATCAAGCAAAATTAACAAATTGGCAGATATTTTGAAAGTCCGTTAAAGCAAATTCAACAGATTCAAGAAATCTACAGTTTGACAGTTCGACGATTCCGCAGGTCAACAAATAAAACAATTCAAACATTTTTTCATACTTTTGCGTCATGGCAGCAAACACATTTGGAGAAATATTTAGGATAACGACTTTTGGTGAGTCGCATGGATTAGGTATCGGAGTCGTGATCGATGGCTGTCCAGCTGGACTTCTGGTAGATGTAGCATTTATCACCAGTGAACTAGAGAGAAGACGTCCGGGTCAATCAAAAATCGTAACTCAAAGGAAAGAAACAGATGAATTCATCCTACAAAGTGGCGTTCTCAACGGTATATCCACTGGAACAGCGATAAGTATTTTTATTCCTAACCAAGATCAAAAATCGAAAGATTATGATCATATCCAAAACATATTCAGACCATCGCATGCAGACTATACCTATCAAGCAAAATATGGGATAAGAGACGTAGCTGGTGGTGGAAGATCGTCAGCTAGAGAGACCGCAGCACGCGTAGCAGCAGGCGCAATAGCTAAAATGATTCTAAAAACCATAGGTATAGAAATTTATGCTTTTGTATCGCAGGTAGGAAGCATCACGCTGGAGAGTAATTACAAAGTAGATCCGGAAACTATAGAAGGTAATATCGTCAGATGCCCAGATCCTATCACAGCTCAGAAAATGATTGACCTCATCAGCGAAGTCAAAAAAGTTGGTGATACAATTGGTGGGAAGATCAGCTGCGTTATACTCAATACTCCTGTTGGATTAGGCGCTCCAGTTTTTGATAAGCTTCATGCAGACCTCGCAAAAGCAATGATGAGCATCAATGCTGTCAAGGGTTTTGAATATGGATCAGGGTTTAATTCTATCAGTATGCGCGGATCTGAACACAATGATACTTTTGAAAATGTAGATGGTAAAATCATCACTTCGACCAATCACTCCGGCGGTATCCAAGGTGGAATCAGCAATGGGATGCCTATATACTTTAATGTAGCATTCAAGCCAGTGGCTACGATTATAGCAGCTCAATCAACAGTAGATATCAATGGCAAAGCGGCTACCGCAGAAGGCAAGGGAAGACATGATCCATGCGTAGTACCCAGAGCTGTTCCTATCGTAGAAGCTATGGCCGCATTAGTTATGGTCGATCATTGGCTCAGAAATAAAAGTGTGAAACTCTAATTTACTAAATAAGTTAAGCTTACTCTTTTGCCGTTCTTTGATTTTCTGTCATTTCAAAGATTTCATTAAATATCTTGTCTATCTCTTCGGCTGGAAAATCTTTGATGATGATTTCCTTATTTTCGTCAAGTATAAAAAGTTTGGGAGTAGATTTTATTCTAATCTGTGAATTATACCGTTGGTACTCGTCTGCAGTGTTTACAAAATCTTGCATATTTTTTTCGATCACGCCTTCCCAGCATGTACCTACTTTATCTCCGCCTTTGGTGCACACACCTATAACTTTAACGCCTTTATCTTTATTTTTTGCATAAAAATCTACTATATTTGGCATTATTTTTTTACAATGTCCACAATCAGGTGCCCAGAAAACTACTAACGTATATTTAGATCTGACATCATATAGTCTTACGGCTTTGCCATCTTGCTCATAAGTCGTAAAATCAGGCATTTTCTTTCCTATAAGTAACGGCCTAAGCTCGTTTGCATTTTCTTTCATTTTTGTGAGTGTCTCTTCAGATACCCATGAAGCCTTACCCTCAGAGTAATACTTATCTACCAGATGCGTATAAATAGCATCGTAACCGACCATTTTCATCGAGGCGTACTTATTGAGAAAATCAGCTAAGTAGTACTTATATACCTCAGGGTTGGGCAACAGTCTAGTCAAGACAGTATCTATAGTTTTGATCAGAGAGTCAGGATATTGACTAGACAATTTATTGATATAAAAATCAACTTTGCCATGCATAAAAGGAGACCTTATCAGCGATATGTGTGGTATATCTATATTGTCCCAGTAATGAGATCTGTAGTAGTAATATCTTTTATATTTTTGTTCTTCTTCAGTTCCTTCAAACTTAGGAACCTCTATTTCATTATTGGCTCTGATAAGCAATGCAAGCGAAGAGGTAGGATACTCTTCTATTAACATTCGTTGCTTCGCTTTTACATCTTTGTCCAACTGATCTAGTAGATCTTTAGATGCCGTATCAACCGTTGACAGCTTATCTGCACGGTCTATTTTTGCCCTCAAGGTATCTGCAAGTATTCTTTTGCCTTTGAGATAATCGAGATAGTCATAAAACAAAGTATTCTCTTTACTTCCTTTAAATTTTGCTGCTGAAAGATCTTTTTCGTCTAGCGATAGGCTTATTTTGCTGTCCTCATTATTGACAAAAAACTGTACGAAATTATTTTCTGGTTTTAAAACCAAAATATACATACCTGGAAGTGGTTTTTCCTCCTGATTCCATACGAACTTACCTTTGCCATTAGCTATCAAGGTATCTTTTACTAACTGGCGCTCTCCGTAGTAGTGACCTACGATTATCGTATCGTTAGCATAGTTTTTTATATCTATGTTTAGCATATATTTTTGAGCTACAGCTTGGTTTAAAATCCCAAAACAAAATATAATTACTAAAGAAAAAGTCGTGCTAATATTGATTAAATACATATTGACTAAGCTATTTGGTTTTGAAATATTAAGTTTAGTGGTAGAAATAATTTGCATGGTTTTGATTTGTTGATTTTTGTGATGTAATGCTTTATGACTTATAGTTTGTTTAAAAACATACACTAAACCGATACTTTAAAATAAGATTAACATTTAATGAGACCCAAAGTAACAACAATCTATAAAAATATTGATTTGTCGAATGATAGATTATAAAAAAATTAACAGAATTACTCACTTTACTTCATACAATCAATTAGACCTACGACCTGCGAGTAGATATAGTACTGCCATTCTGATAGCTACGCCGTTCTCTACTTGCTGTAGTATGATCGAGCTAGCAGAATCAGCGACATCGCTCGCTAGCTCTACACCTCTGTTGATAGGTCCAGGATGCATGATAACTATCTCTTTTCCAAGTGATTCTAAAAGCTGCCTGTTGATACCAAAAAACTTAATGTATTCTCTTTGTGATGGAATAAAATTTACATCTTGTCGTTCGAGCTGAATGCGCAGTACATTGGCTACATCGCACCATTGCAAAGCCTCTCTCAAGTTGTAACTGACCTCTACGCCTAGCGATTTTATATGCTTTGGTATAAGTGTTGATGGGCCGCATACCATGACATTTGCACCCATTTTTTTGAGGCAATAGATATTACTGAGTGCTACCCTACTGTGCAGTATATCGCCAACGATGACGATATTTTTTCCTTTTACTGTACCTATTTTCTCTTGGATGCTGTATGCATCAAGGAGTGCTTGAGTCGGATGCTCATGTGTACCATCACCAGCATTGATGATGCTAGCGTCTATATGCTTGGCCAGAAAGTGATGTGCCCCAGGTGCAGGATGACGCATGACCACCATATCTACTTTCATGGCCAGTATATTATTGACTGTGTCGAGTAGCGTCTCGCCTTTGCTGACAGAAGATGATGAAGCAGCAAAGTTCACTACATCAGCAGACAGCCTCCGCTCAGCGAGCTCAAAAGAAATTCTGGTCCTCGTTGAATTTTCAAAAAAAACATTCGCAATAGTGATATCACGGAGTGAAGGCACTTTTTTTATCGGGCGATTGATGACCTCCTTAAATTCTGTAGCAGTTTTGAAAATCAAATCTATATCATCTTGATGAATATAATTTATTCCCAGCAAATGCTTAGTACTTAATTGAGTTTGAAACATGAAAAAGATCTTTTATAATTATTTACGCTATTACTATCAATTTTTATTAAGATTTGCTCGCAAATACCCTTTGCGGAAAAGCCAAAATCATTCATGACGCCCACCATACAAGCGCACCTCATCCAATCCATCTACCTCAGCAAACTTCACCCTTACATAAGCTTCATCTAGCGCATCTACTGCCATGCCACTGTAGTCAGCTTTGATCGGAAAATGGCGATTAAATCTGCGGTCTATCATACACAACATCTCTATAGCATCAGGTCTTCCAAAGTCTTGGAGTGCGGCGATAGCAGCATGTACCGTACGGCCTGTATATAACACGTCATCAACGAGTATCACGTGCTTTTTGTCTATGCTAAAGTCTATCTCTGTAGCTGATGCTCTGATAGGAATCTCTCTCATTCGAAAGTCATCTCTATAAAAGGTGATATCAAGCTTACCATATTTGAATGAAGGTTGACCCAAAAGAATTTCTATTTTTTGTCGTAGTTTATGAGCCAAGTGAACACCACGTTCCTGTATGCCTATCAGACACATCTTTGACATGTCCGCATGACGCTCTATGATCTGATGTGCAAGTCGCCATGCTATCAAATCAAACCTATCTGCTGATATTATTACTCTTCCGTTTTCCATACAAGTGTGCAAAGGTAAAAAATAGAAATCATATAAATATCTTTAAAGTTGCGTTATTGTCCATAATCTGATATTTTAACACAATAGTACGCCAAATATGCTTCCATAAAAGAATATTTATTATCTCTAAATTGCTTATTATATTGCTCAAACCTTAACATAAACTAACAGTGATTATTTTTAGTAGTTTCACTTGTTTATGGTTGATCTTTTTTTTCTGCGTTCATCAACAGTTCCCTTGGTTTTTATGTTTTAGCTAGAATATAACACATCAAAAAAAAGCCCATCAAATTTTAATTTTGATGGGCATTTTTAGTTATTTTTGTAATTAATATTCTAACGTTGAGATTTAGAACATGATGAACTTCGATCTTGCACCGCACTGCGCCTTGCCAACGTAACCCACGCCCCAGTTTACCTCAAATACTACACCCGCAAAGGCTACATTTGATTTTTTGTATCCGTCAGTATATACAGCTGCATTTCTCAGTGGTGCATTATTTACCTCACCCCCCGGTGATACAAAATCAGTCACCCCATACTCAAATCTAAGACCGAGGATACCACTGAATCTACCATCGTTACCCATGATATTGGCACCGAATCCTATGACGCCTGAGAAGTTGGTTTTATTGTAATCTGAAGTCCTGTCCGTTAAAGTACCACCTTCTAAATCATCCTCCACCTTTTTTACAAAAGAGATTTTAGGTCCGATCTCAAAATATCCAAGGTTTTTAGCATTTCTGAAAAGTACATATATATCTGTAGCGTTCCAATTGACTGTGCCGATCCCACCAGTACCAGTGATATCAAAAGTCTGCTTCGCTGTGCTACGCATCACATCTATCGCAATACCACTATACCCAAAATTTATACCCAACTTGCCACCAATGCCGTATCCTGTAGGTATTTTATAGTCATAAGCATTAGAATTGCCTATCGCTGAGTTATAAAACCCAGTTGCACCATACTGTGCCTTGAGTCCTATGTCAAACCAAACGATACTTTTCTGACCATAAGCCTGA
>Ga0105045_10001009_pt1 | contig 22318 bp, 20 predicted proteins | sample MAT02_FD_78089 | JGI IMG/M metagenome (GOLD analysis project Ga0105045, IMG submission 78089) | Freshwater microbial communities from Lake Fryxell liftoff mats and glacier meltwater in Antarctica - MAT-02 (megahit assembly) | ecosystem: Environmental > Aquatic > Freshwater > Ice > Liftoff... | reverse complement strand
CCGGCCATGGCTTTGGCGATCGCCTTCACGGTCGCCTCGCGGTGGATGCGAAACAATTCGGCATGATCGACGCTTTCGACTTTCAAAACGCCCGGATCGAGCCACACGGAATAAATAATGCCGAGCTCGTTGGCTTTTTCCATCGGGATATGTCCATCGCGGACGGCGTCCAGCACGCCGTTGGCGATCCCCGCCTGGACGCTACCCATCAGGATATTGGTGTAGCGATTGTCTGACACGGTCACCTTGCTGACCATTAACGTCGCCGGTTTGACTTGCACGTCGCTGTTCAAAATGGCAAATACCCTCGTGTGGCCTTTCACTTGGTCGCCAAGCAAAGTCGCGAGCGCTTGGCCGACCGGGCCGTCGAGCTCGCCGATCACGATCTCCGGTTCGGCACAGAGGTATTCGGCGTCACCTTCGACGAGCGCTTCCCCGGTTCGCATCACGATTCGTTCGCTCATACAGTTTTCCAAAAAGAATTTTGTCGTTCGGTCTTGGCCTCGCGGTGCCGTAGGCCGGAAAATTGTAAATCGATCCTGATCGCGTGACGACCCAGGTAAACGCCGTACAAAACAGACGCCAACTTAAAGCGTCCGAAATGCGGAACAACACGCGGGATCGGCGTTCCTGGTACGATCCCATCACCGGTTCGGTACGTACAACCGCGTAACCGTCGCATTCGGCGCCAGCGTCGTAAGGGGAATCGGTTTTCGAAATCGGCGAAAACATGCCTTCTCGCGCCTTGGCGAATCGACCTACAATGCACGAAACCAAAAACCGGCCCGCCGTGCGTAAGTTGAAATCCGCCGGCTGTCGTTCTGCGAGCCGATAAACGCATCGCACCCGTCATTTTTTGCAAAAACATTGATTTGCTATGAAACGCTGGAATTTTCTTGCCGTCGTCGCGTTGGCGATGTCCGGCGTCGCCGCTTCGGCAAGTCTCGCGTGCCCGTTTTGCAGCGCCGTGTCCCAGACGCTACGCCAGGAGATGGCGGTGATGGACGCGATCGCGGTTGCCCAATCCATTGGCGATTCGCAGCGAGATGAGTCCACCGGCAAGGTCGAGTTGGAGATCATTTCGGTGCTCAAAGGCAACGAATTGATCAAGCCTGGCGACCGTGTTTCGGTTGTCTACTATGGGGCCGTCGAACCTGGACGCCGATTCATGCTGTCCGGAGCCGACCCCGAAAACATTCAGTGGGCGTGCCTGCCAATCACCGACGTCAGCGAAAAATATTTGCTGGATATCAGCAAGCTGCCTGACGATCCGCTGGAACGGCTGAAATTCTTTCAACCCTATCTGCAGCATCCTGACACGATGCTGAATCGTGACGCGTACGACGAATTTGCGATCACGCCGTACCCGGTCATCAAAGACTTGAAACCATTTATGAATCATGACGAGTTGATGTCATGGATCAAAGAGCCCGAAATGCCTGCCGATCGTAAGCGGTTGTACCTGACGATGCTGGGCGTTTGTGGTACCGAGGACGACGTGCCCGTGGTGGAAGACATGCTTCGCAGCACGCTCGATTCCACCCGCGGCGGATTGGACGCATTGATCGCGTGCTATCTCGTTCTTGCCGGCGAAAAGGGGCTCGCCACCGTCGACGAGCTGTTCCTTACCAACAAGCAAGCTCCGTACGCGGATACTTACGCCGCGATCATGGCGATTCGGTTTCACGGCACCGAGACCGATCGCATCCCGCGGTCAGCTCTTGTCCAGTCATTGCATCATGTGCTGGAACGTAAAGACCTCGCCGACTTAGTCATCCCCGATCTGGCACGTTGGGGCGATTGGAGCCAAATCGATCGCTTGGTTAAATTGTTCATCGACGCCGAAAAAGACAACAACTGGATTCGTGTCCCCGTCGTCAATTACCTTCGCATGTGCCCCAAGCCCGAAGCGGCCGCGGCGATCGAAAAATTGAAAGCGATCGATCCCGACAGCGTCAAACGGGCCAGCTCGTTTTTCTCGATCCCCGTCCCCGCGCCAACGACGTCGCCATCAACCAGCCAGCGAAAACGGACGCCCGCCCACCTGTTCGCGAAAGCAGTCGACGAATTCGGCGGACTGGACCCTAAACTCCTGGCGATCGGTCACATGGATTCCGACACCAAGCTTGCCGCCAAGCACCTTTTTCCAAGGACCGAACACGCGTTCGCGATCGCTCATGGAACGCGGCGTGACATCCGCCCGCTCGCGGCGATCCATTCCGGCGTGACGACGAACCGGTGGCTCGCCTGGTCCGTATTGCCATTGGCATTTTTGACGGGACTGATCGCGTTGTACGCGATCATCGTGGGTGGCGATCGGCCACAACTTGTCCCCGTTTCATTAAATATCCGTCGATAATTTCCGGATCATATCAGGGTCAACGATGGCAACAGCCGAGTTCCAGGACACGCAATTTTCGAGATCGGTGGACGACGCGGAGTTTCCCTACCGCGCGATTAGCCGCGCCGCCGTGACATCGATCATCATGATCCTGCCGGCGGTCCTGGGGTTGGTTCCCGCGTTCTCACCCATGTTATTCTTTGCGGTCGTGGGAATGGTCGCAGGAACGTTCGCGATCCGAACCATTTCGAGGTACCCGGACGAATACAGCGGCTTGACGTTGGCGTGGTTCGGGTTGATCGTCAACGCCATGTTGCTGGTCGGCGGCATCGCGGAGCACGCTTACATCTATGCGACCGAAGTCCCCGAGGGATATGACCGAGTTCAGTTTTACGAGCTGCAACAGGCCGAGCCGTTGCCTGATATCCCGAATGCGACAGCGGTGGCGTTGGACGGAAAAGCCATTTTCCTAAAGGGTTACATCCACCCATCGTCTGGATCGGGGATGTTGCGACGGTTTATCCTCGTGCCCGACCTGGGGACCTGCTGTTTCGGTGGCCAGCCCCGCAGTACCGACATGATCGAAGTCATCCTGACGGGTGGCAAAACGGTCCGAGCCGGGATGACAAAATTGAAATTGGCTGGCAAATTTTATCTGAATCCCCAATCGCAAAAGGCTGCGGATTTCGATAACCAGATCTTTTATCAGATGCGAGTTGAACAACTGCGCTGATCCCCCGTGCGAAGGATTGTTGATTCATGTGGCGTCTGTTGTTGGTAAGCATCTGGACTGTGGCAAGTATCTGGACTGCGGCGAGCATCGTGCCTGCGGTCGCCAAAGACCCGGCGCCCGTTAATCCTGCACCCGGAAATCCCGCGCCCGTTAATCCAGCGCCCGTTGTCCAGGCCGCGCCGCCGCGGACGGTTGCCATCAAGGCGCGCACGACCGGCAAGGCGAAGGGCGACATCTCATTTGATGATCTTGTCTTTGACATCGAGAAGGACGGCAAGTATGTCCCCGTGATGCTGACCGATGCGATCCGTGATCTCGATGGGCAAACGGTCAAATTGCGGGGCTTCATTTTGCCAAGCACCCTGTTTCGCGAGACAAACATCGACGAGTTTGTGCTGGTACGTGACAACCAAGAATGCTGCTTCGGTCCCGGCGCGGCGCTTTATGACTGCGTCGTCGTCAATCTCGTCGGTGGCGTCACAACCGACTTTACGACCCGTCCCGTCACGGTGACCGGCAAATTTAAGTTGAAAGAATACAAATACCCCGACGATTCGGGGCATTTTGCCATCTTTAATCTCGAGGGCACCAAGGTCGAATAGCGGTCATCAGGCCGCAACGCGGCGACGTCGTGCCACCACGCCGCCGACGAAGACCACGCTGACCAACAAGATCGTTCCCGGTTCGGGCACGGCGGTCGTTCGGAACCCAATGTCACGCAGGAACGCGACATCCAGTTCCGTCAGCTTTTTTCGCGTTCCAAGCACAATGGACGGTGACATCAAGGTTTCCTGCAACCCGGTGCCATCGAGCCGGGGGCTAAGGATGCCCGAGGCAATGTGTGCAAAGTCTTCGGCGCCGGCAAGCAGGTTTCCCGTGCCCGCCGCGGCGATCGCATTGGCTCCGGTCCAATCGCCGACGTTATTGATCAAGTCGTCCCACGTTTTGCTGGTCCCGAAACCGATCGCGTGCAACGTCTCGTGCAGGGCGACCGAATAGAAATCTGCCTTGTTGCCGAAACTGGTTGCATCGGGATCGAAGTTCCAAAAATCATTCAGCACGAGGGGCGTGTCGGCGGAGCCATTGTTGTTGGTGTCTTGATCAAACCAGAGATTGCCGATCGTGTTGCCGTAATTAATCAATACGCTATTTCCGTCAATGCTTGTCGAAAGCTGACCGATCACTGGTCCGTCACCGCCTCGACCATAAATTGTGTTGGATTGCAACGTGGCCGACGCAAGCGCCGCGGTCAGCTCTGTTGACGAGAAAGACGAAGTTGAAATGCCAAGTCCGATTCCACCGGGGCCACCTTGGCCCAACGTGTTAGCGGTCAAGTTTCTAGCTCCCACGAAGATCCGAATTTCGTTCGCGGCCAAGCCGCCGGTGTAGGTCGTTGTCGCGCCCGTCGACGGATTGCTGTATGCCAGCGAATGCGTGAACGTGGCAGTGGTTCGTCCATTCGTTCCTGCAGCGCCAACGACCGTTCGCGGTGCGGCCGGGATCGCGGTGAATGACGACGAGATTACCGCGTTGATGTCGAAGATCGCGCGTTCTATCGCAACCTTTGCCGCCGAATTGGTCGTAAAAAATCCGCCATCGTTGGAATAATCAGCGATGATTCCAGCACGAGAGACGCTCGCTAGCGTCAGCAAAAGTACGAGCGGAAGTGGTAGGCGACAAACTCGCATCAGTGGCATCTTTCAAATGGATTGGCGATCGGACCAGAATAATCGAACGAAGATCCATTTGCAGCGAGCCGGAAAGATCGTGAGATTTTGTCAGCGGCACGGCGCTAGCCGCCGGCCTTGCCATGACTTGGGGTGCATGGTGGGCCTGCGTCGAGGACTCCTTGTCCCACCCTACGTTTCAAGCGATCCACAAAACGGGAAGTTGTCTCGGGACGACTGATTACCGGCGGCTGTCGAGGTGCCGCCCACCGGGTTGTCTACATCTCGACGTGGCGAACGCCTGCGACGTCGTCGAAGTGGCCGATATTCAGCACAACACCGCCCGATCCTGGAAATTCGGCGACGAACGCGGGGTCACACATCAAGATCGGTGGAGCAAAAGTGATCGTGATCGTCGACAAATACCCGATCGTCCCAGCGATAGTCGCGAACCCGGCGAACCAGGGAAGCTGGCCGGCGGCGATTCGCAGCAGTGCTTTTTGCTTCGCTCGCGACAATTCCTGCTCTACGCTGTACTGCTTGATGACCGCGCCCCGCTCCAGTGGCATGGTCAGGTCCAGCATGTCGTCGAACGTGCAACCGGTCGTGCGGTTTTGATGGAAAGCCTTCGCCGCGTCGAGTGCCGTTTGTCGGCGTCGAAATTCCAAACGGGCCTGGAAACCATCAATCGATTTTTGCCGCCGATCCATCGCATGCTTCACCATCAAGGTGGGCACCGCGAGGCTGGCCTTGGCCGCGTGAACGGCAAGACGCTTGGCCCGCTGGGGTAGGTACGAACGGCGGTACTGCGCGAAGACTTCCGCTTGGATTTTCTCAATTGCGTCGACCACCGTTTGGCGAGACGTGAACACCAGGTCGTCTCCGACCTCAATGCAAAGCGGCTTTAGGTAATAAACTTTGACGCCCGGTTTCTTTCCCGGACCGGCAAGAAACTCGTCCAGTCGCGTTTGCACGCAAGCGGGGATGATCTCCTCGATTTGGTCAAAATGCTTGCGCTGTGTCAGGCTGACGAGCAATCGGCCTTTGGGCAATCGGATCGATGCTTTGGACAACTCGATCTCGCGGACTTCCGTGAAATCGTCGCGGTGAGCGTCGACAACCGCATCCCAGCTTTTTGATTTTGATGTGAAACAGCCCGAATTTCGCAGCATCGTTTCCGCCAATTCGGTGCTCGAATCTTTCGGTGGAACCCACAACGGCGAATCGACCCAGGTGCCAAACGGCTTCAATTCCTGGTCGAGCGTGAAGGGCACCGATGATGGACTGGCGATCGATGGTCGAACCGTGGGTGCGGTGACGCTTGAACGTTGCAGCGTGGTGGACATGGATGCGCTCGGCTGGTGGGAGAGAGAAGAGGCGGCACATGATCTTCAGAAGATTTAGTCTTAACACCTTTGGAGCCATCTAAGCAAGAAAATTCCTAAAAGATTTCTGGGTACCAAACGGTTCAACCTTCTTCAAGGTTTTCGCAAATGGCCGGCGCTGGTTTCGAAGTATCGTTGGCGACGAGTTGCAGACGCATCAGTGGACTCGCCCACGGCGGCGGCCTGCGCCGATTTCAAGTCCTCAAGATTGGCTTGGCAGTACCGGCAACCGATCGTTTCCAAATGAAACCGAACGTAATCGGCGTGGGGTGTATCCAAGATCCCGAGGAAGTAGGCCGACCAGGTTTCGCGGTCGGGACATGAAAGTCGTTGCCTCCGCCAAATGACGCCGACACTGTGCAATCCCGCGTCCCCGCGACCGATGATCGACGCGATGCGACGTCGCAGAACTTCGTCGGATCGCAATTGCAATTCGATCATCGACAATTGTTCCGCCGGGAGGGCTTCGTCAAGGAAGGCGGATAATTGTGCGTCGCTGAATTCGCCGGTGGGTGTCATGAACGCATCGGTTTATGAATATCGACTCATTGATACCGGCTCATTGGTATCGGCCAAGGCAAAGTGTCACGTTTTGGCCACCGAACCCAAAACTGTTGTTAAGGGCATAACGGATGTCGGCGTCTCGCGCGAAATTAGGCACGTAATCGAGATCGCAGTTCGGGTCGGGGTTTTCGTAATTGATCGTCGGCGGCAGCACCCCGTCGCGGATCGCGAGCAAGCACACGATCATCTCGGTGACGCCGGCGGCGGCGATCAGGTGTCCCATCATGCTCTTCGTGCTGCTGACGGGAATCTTGGGAGCCATGTCGCCGAAGACCGTTTTGCAAGCGAGCGTTTCGACGCGATCGTTGACCTGCGTGCTGGTTCCGTGGGCGTTGACGTAATTGATTTGCTCGGGATTCAAACCGGCTGAACGGATCGCCATTCGCATTGCCGCGATCCCGCCGTGGCCATCGTCCGGGATATCGGTGATGCGGTAAGCATCCGCGGTGGTTCCGTAGCCGAGAATTTCCCCATAGATCCTCGCCCCGCGTTTTTTTGCCGTTTCGAGTTCTTCGAGGACCACCATGGCGCTGCCTTCGCCCAGGACAAAGCCATCTCGTTCTTTATCGAAGGGGCGGCTCGCCTTGGTGGGATCATCGTTTCGTTTGCTGAGCGTCGTCAACAGGTTGAACCCGGTGACACCGAAGGGGTGAATCATGCTGTGCGTTCCGCCGGCCAGCATGATGTCGACATCGTTGCGACGGATTTGCTCGGACGCTTCGCCGATCGCCTGGCTGCTCGCCGCACACGCGGTTAGGCAATTGAAATTCGGTCCTTGGGCGTTGAACATCCCGGCCAGGTGAGCCGCAGGCATGTTGGGCTCCTGTTCCAGTTCCTTGGCGGGATTGAGGACGGCGAGCCCCTTTGCGATAAACTTGGCGGCGTCGTATTGGCCGTCTTCGAGTGCCGCGGCCATCATTTTGGTGAACGTCAGGAAGTCCTGGTTCCCCTCGCCGCTGCCCAGATAGATTCCGAATCGCACGGGATCAAACGAAGAATCAAGAATGCCGCTGTCCGCGACGGCTTGCTTCGCCGCACCGGCGGCAAATTTGGTGTGCCGACCGCGATCGCGCCAAACGTCGACGGGTTCACCGGTGTCGGTGATGTCCCAATTTTTGACTTCCGCGGAAATTTTCGTGGGAAATCCGCTGGCATCGAACAGCGTCGTTGGTGCGACGCCGCTCTTGCTTTCTTTCAAGCCAGCCCAAACCGTGGCCACATCGTGGCCCATCGGATTGATCATTCCCAGTCCTGTCACGACGACACGACGACGCATCGAACATCTCCCGACCGCCAGCGGCGGCTTTACAATTTGTCAGAAATCCGGAGCGGCTTGCCATCGGCTCCGACGGCGACATTAAACATCTTCATCAAGCGAAGCATTGTCGCTAAATCTCCGGGCTTAAACAGCGGCCCTTGGACCAGTTTGCCATCTTCAAGAAATGCGAACATCAACTCGATGCTTGCTTGCAATTCGCCATCTCGATGGCTGGTCCCGATGGCGACGGCGCCATCTTCCTGAGCACTGTCCAATACGACCCGGTAATCCAATTGGTCACCGGGTTGGGCGGGAAAGAAAAACTCCGCCTTGGCGACTTTCGCAAGCACAACACGCTTGTCCCAATCGAATTTTTCCGAGACGAGGATGCCGCCAATTTGCGCCATGCCCTCAATGATCAACGTCGGTGGCAAGTAGGGAAATCCGGGACAATATTCGTCCAGCACGTCCTGGTCCAGAGCCACGTTCTTGATGCCACAGGCATGGCTGCCGCTGACAAACTCGGTGAAGCGGTCGACCCACATCCAGCGCATGAAAATTGACGATCCCTATAAAGCTTTTCTGGCGTACATTTCCAGTGCCGGTTCGCACTCCCGATGGGACCGCCCGGCACAGTGGTTAACTGATCTTCGTCTCGACGTAGTTGCACATATCCCGCACGGTCAACAGATTGCCGAAATCCTGAACTCGGGGGTTTTTTTCAAACTTGCTGAGATCGGCCCACGGCATTCGGCTTTTCAGCTTCGACATCCCATCCGCGGTCACGACGCCGTCTTTGACGTATTGACTGTTGGTAAGAATGTCCTCCGGTGAAAGATCTTCGCGAGGAATGCTGATGCCGAAAGCCTTTTCAAGCCGGAAAACGATATCGAGAAAATCGATCGATTCGGCCCCCAGGTCGCCGACTAACGTCGCACCCGGTGTCACTTCGTTTTCGTCCACCCCGAGGGCATCAATCAGGGCCGCTTGAACCTTCTCGAAAATCTCTTCTTGCGTCGCTGGCATCTTTATTTCCTTGATCTATGAATTGTTGCGCATTGTGACGATCGTTGGCGCCATGGGAAGACGGCACAAAGATGGCGTCCGGGGGCGCTAGGGGGAAAGGGGAATTGGTCCGAAAAGTTCTATAAATTTTTCTTTTGCCATTCTGGCAACCGCGTCGTCTGTACCGAGCCATGCAGGCTCATTGGTAGTGCATTTTTCCAGAATAAGTCGCGCCGAGACCGTCGTTTTGCCGTTTTTGAACGCGATGGCTTTGACGGTTGACGTTGGCCCATCCTGTTTGATCAACTCGACGTTCAGGTCTAAGGTTTCACCGGGCGACAAAAAGTCGCCAAATTTGACGGCGCGGGCTTCACGCAGCAAAACCAGGGGGCTGCGGAAATCATCGCCCGTTCGCACCATCCAAATCGCCGCCTGATGCAGTGCTTCCAGCATCATGACGCCTGGCATGACGGGAAAATTGGGAAAATGATCCTTCAAGTAGTCTTCGTCAAACTTAAGCGTCCGCTGGGCAACCAGCCGTTTGCCGGGGTCCAGCGAGATCAATCGATCAATTTGACGATATCGCATGAAACAAAACACTCGAAAACGAAACGGCGGGCAGACAACAATCCCCAGAAGATAGTTTCCCGCAATTGATGCCTCAACGGGGGAACCGCACGCTGCCGCCGACTCTGCACTATTACTCAACGATCGTCTGCCGCCGCCGTCCCCGGTTTGATCCACTTTGGTCACGACGGCGCGAGGATGTTATGATGGTGGTCATGCATTTCTGATGCCCGCCTTAAAAGCCATGCCAACATGCCATCGCCGTTCCCAGGAATGGATCCGTTTATTGAGAGTCAAAAGTGGGAAGACTTTCACGCCCGATTCGCGACCGCGATCGGTGACGCACTCGTTCCGTCGGTTCGGCCCAAATACATCGTTGATGTCGAGAGACGCATCTACCTCGAACGAGTCGCCCCCATCCGGCCGATGCAAACCTTGGTCGCGGAACCCTCGATTCAACCAAAAATTTGTACGATCCCTTATTTCGAAGAGCATCGCGAAACCTTTATCACGATTCGCCGCGGCTCGCCGGCTCAAGTCGTCACCGTGATCGAATTGTTGTCGCCGTCGAACAAACGCAAAGGGACCGAAGGACACGTCCAATACTTCGACAAGGTTCAAGCCCTGCTGAAGACCAGTGCCAGCTTGGTGGAGATCGATTTACTCCGTGCGGGCGAGCGGTCGACAGTTTCGGACCCTCCCGAAGGCGACTACTTTGCGCTGGTCAGCAAACCAAGACCGAGACCGCTTGTCGAAGTCTACGGCTGGGCTTTGGCCGATCGGCTGCCAAGGATCTTGATTCCGCTGTCGGAGGAAGACCCGGACGTGCCGCTGGACCTGCAGGCCGCGTTTGATCTGGTGTACGATCGCGCCGGTTACGATTACGCGATCGACTACCAACAGCCCGTCGTTCCTCCGCTGTCCCCGCAAGAATTGCCAGGAATCACGAAAGTGCTTCAGGCGATGAGTTGAGCCGCGTCAGCGCGTGGCTGTTTTTGTCCAGAATATTAGCACGACGCCGACGATCAGGCAGACCGCACCGGCAAGCCGCGTCGCCGTCATCGGAACCTGTGAATTGCCGAGCAATCCGTAGTGATCCAGCACCATTGCCGCCGCCAATTGGCCCGCGATCACCGTACCGTTCCACGGAAGCGATCCGATGCGCGGCACAAAGACAAGCGACGCGGTCACCAGGAACGCACCGATTGCACCGCCGCCCCAGGTCCACCAGGGCAACGTCGACCAGGGCGATGGCGACGCCAGCGTAAATTTTGGCGGAAAAACGCCCATCACGACCGCGATGGCGACCAGGATGGCCGTCCCGGTCAAAAAGGAAATCAGCGACGCCTGCAGAGGGTGCTGTAATTGTTTGGAAAGCGCTCCGTTGACGCTCGGCTGGACACCAAACAACACCCCGCCTAACAAGCCCATGGCGATCGCGGTGACGAACCAAATCCACTGCGACGTGGTGCTCATGCCGGTGCGGTCTTGGGAGAGCCAAGGTATTCACGCAGACGCTCGATCGTGTCCGGTGCCTTGATGGTCAGCTTGCCGAATCCCTTGACGGCACCCTCGGCAATCGCCGTCTGCTGGTACTCGTCATAATTCGTGACCAACATGACGGGGATATCCTTAAACCGAGCGTCCGACTTGATCCCACGGATGACGTCGATTCCGTCGGTATAATCACGGTCGAGTTTCCGGTTCACGGTAATTAAATCCGCGGTGCGTTCGCTCAGCAGGGCCAACGTGTCGTCCAGCCCATGCGTTTGCAGCACGACCGCCTCAAAATTGGATTGCACCATTTGCCGAATCGCATTGTAATCGGGACCGCAATTTCCGCAGTCGACGACAGTCTTGGGCATGGTCGATCGTTCCTGAGCGTAATCGGTTGGGAATCTTAAAATCAAAAACAAAGTTCGACGTCGGCTACTCAGCCGACGGCTCGAGGTCTGCGATCGCAAACAATTTGTCTTTGGTGCTGATGAAGATGGTACCGTTCGCGGCTACAGGTGTGCTATAGATGCTGGTGCCCATGTTGATCTCGTCGATCGGTTCCTTGTTGTCGGCACCAAGTTTGAAAATCGCGATGTCGCCATCTTCGTCACCTAAAAAAACGCGTCCATCGGCGATCAGCGGGCTGCCCCAGCTCTGGGCCAGCATGTCGTAGGTAAAGTTGACCTTTGGTTGACCGTCCGGGCCGCCCTTGGCGTCAAGGCAGTGGACGACCCCGGACAGATCGCTGACGTACAACAAGTCATTTGCGATCGCGACGGTGCCGATCGTGCGGTGCATCGTTTCCTCAAAATCGATCTCGCCGTCTTCGTTTTGGTCGACGATGGAATAATGCCAGACGGCACCGGAGTTCGGGTTGTCGACCGCGACCTCACCAAGTTTTGGGTCCACCGCTTGAACTCGTTTGTGAGCGATCGGGACACGATCGCCGTCTTCGACCTTCATCGCCAATTGGGTACTGATGTCGCCGCGTTTGGTTGGATCGATGCACCACAGGTGACCTTCGCCTTCGCCGTGTTCGGGGTCTTGGCCGACGGCGATATAAACCAAACCATTATAAATGACAGGGGTGGCGATCAGGTTGTTTCGTGTTCCGGCACCACCGAGAATCCAGATGGTTTCTTTGGGGTTGGCATCAAATTGCCAAAGCAATTCAGGCTTGCCGTCTTTGCCCTCATCGGCGCGAAAGCTGTAAATGATGCCATCGCCACCGGCAAAAATCGCTTGCGGCACGCCGCCCAGTTCGGCAACGGCGGGGCTAGACCATTGGCCGTGCAGGATATTTTCGCCGGGCGACTTATCGGTCCAATAAACCTCGGCGGTGTTCTTATTCATGCAGAAAAAGCTCGGCGCGTTGGGCGCCGGCAGGTTGATGTGCGATTCGTCCTGGCCGTTGCTGGTGTTCACAAACAGCAAATCCCCCAGCGCCGTGACGCTGCACGACGCCATGTTGTGCTGGCTGCTGCCCAGCGCGTCCATCATGTCAAACACCCAGATCACATCGGCTTCTTTCTTGTCCGCGACGGACAGCTTTTTGAAAACGCTGATCCGCGGTCCGGCGACACGTGCGGTTAACTTGCGCTCGACGCCCGAGAATGTCCCTGCCAGCGTCCACGCCTTGCCCGCTTCGGTGGTTTCGATCGTGATGTCGCCGCTGGGCTCTTCGCCATGCGTTGTCAACAATTCACGCAGCGCGTCGGTCGTTTGGCCTTCGTCCAGTTTTGCGATCGTGTCCTTGTACGCGGGGTTGGCCACTTCCAAATCCGCGACCCGCACGGGCTCGTCCGTCACCGGCCCGTTGTCTTTTCCATCACGAAATCCCTTCGTATCGAGGCAGCGAACTTCGCCACGGCTGGTCACAAACCACAACCGATCGCCTTCGACCAAGGGGGCCGCACAGACGCCCTGCAGCGGCCAATCGTGAACCCGGCCGGTGATCAATTTCTCGCTGCTGTGTTGCCACAACAGCTCGCCGGTCTTTTCGTCAAAGCAAAGCAGGCAACCAAGGTCGACATCGGACGGGTACCGGGCGAGGTGTCCCGAACCGTTATTGGTGCCGACATAAACGTGACCGTTGGAGATCACGGGATTGCCATACGTTTGGCTGCCAAGGTTGGACACCCAACGAATATTTTCCGCTTTCGACTTGTCCCATTCCCCGGTCTTGCGATCAAACTTGCCGGGCTTCCAAGCCTGAGGCAGGCCGGTCACCGCGGGTGCGTTGTTTCGCATTCGCGTACCGCCCCACTGGGGCCAATCGCCACCGGCAGATTGCACGTTTGAGGGATCATCAACGGTACCGCTGCTGCCTGCGTTGACCAACGTTTTGGCATCCGCGGGCGGCACCGCAATCACCGACGCAGCGGCGGGTGCAATCATCGCCTCAGGTGTCTCGGTGGTCATCGGCGTTTCCGCGGTATCGGTCACGTTGCTGTCCTCGACACCCTCATCAACATCAAAATCGAGGCTGGTGTCCGGCGTTGTCGTCGACGTGGACGGTTTGCATCCAGCGATCGACGTTGCCGTCAAAGCACCGCTGATCACGGCGACAAAAATGAGCGACCAAGCGGAGAGTTCTTTTTTTTTCATTACAAGTCCTCTGAAACCGTGCATCGCAGGCGATCGGTGCCGCGGTCGGTTTCAGCGTTGTTTACAAGGGAAGGTTAGGTGGGATAGAAGTTGAGCAAACGGATCGACCGCTTGGTCATTCGTTCGGTGTGACTTCGAGATTGTCGAGGTAAAATTCCGCGACCTTGGCGTTGCCGTACAACCCGGGCGCTCCGGTCAATTGCGGCGATTCGTCAATCGCGGTGACGGTCCACTCGTCGGGTTCTGGCTCGTCACGCGGCCACACTTTGCCACTGAGGACGGCGATCGGTTTACCGTCCTGCTCTTTGGTTTCCGTGCGGAATTTCAATCGATACCAGCGGTCGGCGTACCACTCGAACGGCGTTTGGCGAGCCATCCGCAAGGTCGCGGCCCAGGTGCGGACCTGCAATTGTTGGCTGTTGCCCATCAGGTCTAACTCGTACCCTTGGGCGATCAAGCCAATATCGGGCAACGCGTTTTGGTTCAGAGTTCCTTTTACGTCCGCGGTAATCGTGTAGTTCGACAAATCACTAGGACCGAACCAAGCGCGGCTGCGTGCACCCTTGGGGATCGTATTGACCTTTACCAGCGCCGGCGACCCATCGATCGGCTTGACGATGTGTCGGTATCGAGCACCAATCCATGTCGCGGGCGGTTCCGTCAAACCATCAAAGGTGAATTTCCAAGGCAGCGGTGGACTTACGCGAACTCGTGACTGGCCGGTCACTTGGCCGACTTTGACCGACACGATGCAGGGAACGTGGGATGCATCGGGCGATGCCGTGAAGGTCATCCCGTCAATCTTGCCGGGACCTTCGACGGACAGCGTCACGTCGGTGGATTCGGGGTCGGCCAGACGTTGGCCGAGTTCGTTGAACAGCCGAACTTCGTATTTGATTGAGTCGCCTGGCTTGACGAGTGCTTCGGCCGGGACGACTTGTACCTGCGTCGCTTCGGGATGCTCGCTGATGGGCAACTCGGGGACTGGCTTTCCAAGCAGTTCTTCGTTCCAGGTGACGTCCGCGTCTGGCGAAATCGCGACGCAGTAAACCGCGCTATCGCCTTGAAAATACAACCGTCCGTCCGCCACGATCGGCGACGTCGTGAACGATTCGCCACGAATGCTGCCCTTGCTGATCACTTCGGCCCCGTCATCGGTCGGTCGGATGATCGCCCAATAACCGTTTTCGGTGAGGACATATATTTTTTCGTCCGCGTACAACATGCAACCGAATTGCTTGCGATCGCCAATGGTGATGCGATCGCTTAGCGATTCGCCCGTCTTGGCGTCCAACACCCACATCTTGCAGCGGTCGTCGATCACATACAGTTTTTCGCCCAGCAGTAACGGTGAGGCGCGACCCACCATCAACTCTTCGACTCGCCACAGCGGTTCGGTGACGGTTGCATTGCCCACACCCGTCACGCGGAGCGCTTCGACCGACCCCATCGAGCTGTCGCTCATGTTTTCTTCGCTGTGACTGGCGAAAATCAGATTCCCCGCAACCAGCGGTGTCGTGAAGAGGCCACGTCGTGAGACGTTGTAACTGGTCAGCGGTTTGCCGGTTCGAGGTTGAAACGTCCAACAGGCACCGTCGCCGACGCCAACGACCAGTTGTTTTTGGCCATTGATGGTTGCGATCGTGGGGCCGCTGTAGGTCGTGTCGTCAGGAGTATCTCTGGTGCCGTTAAACCAAACCGGGGTTCCCGTTCGTTTGTCAAACGCGAGAAAACGGTGATTTGGTTTGCCGCGATCGCCCCAGTTCGTAATGACGCCACTGATGATCACCAAGTCTTCAAAAACGACGGGGAAATTGGTTCGTCCGCCGTAAGTACTCAGCATTCCGTATTGTTCGTGCAGCGGGATGCTCCAAACGGTTTCGCCGGTTTCCCCGTTGATGCAAACAAAGTAATCGCAGACGCCAAGGCAATAGATGTTGCCGGTCTCCTCGTCTGCTGTCAGGCTGGCCCAACCGACACGGGTATCGGGAACGTCGGAAAGCCACACGTTGAAGCGATTTTCCCAGAGAAACTCGCCCGTTTTGGCGTCCAGGCACACGACGCGTTCGCCTTCACGTGGCGTGCCCGGTTCGGCACGCAGGGTTGTGTAATACCGTCCATTGAGAACGATCGGCGTGCTTCGGCCGCCAAACTCGTCCGACTTCCAAACCAGATTACTGCCCTTGCCACCCTTGGGGTTCCAGTCTTCAGGCAGGTTCGTTGTCGCGCTCGTGCCGTCAAAATTCGGGCCCCGCCAATAGGTCCAATTGCTGACCTCCGTCGGCACGTCATCGCCACCAGCGGAGATTCCCGGCATCGACAGGGCGATCATACCGAGGACAAGGATCGACCAGATCGATGAAGCGTTTCGGAGGTTTGAGGGATCGAGAAGGCGAGAAAACCGAAATTTCGGTGCGGGCGTTATATTCTTCACGGGGCGGAGATCCGGCGACAATCGGGGCGGGATGGGCTAGGCAAGTCATCCTAATTGTAACCAATCTTCGGCCTCACGGCCGCGAGGGCAAGGGAGATGCCGGATTTTTAAAGCATCCAGGCTTGTTCGCTACTGCTGGCTGAACGTTTGGCCACGCAACGAATCGTCGCCGCTGAGATCCACCGTCGCGTCCAGCCCGCCGGTCAGGACGAATCCGTCGACGCGAGCGGCAGCCTGGGCGAGCGCCAACTGAGACTCAAGATTAAGAAGTGTCGAATCGAAATACGTTCGCCGCACGATCAGGACCTCAAGGAAGCTGAACTCGCCCGCCCGGTACGCCTGCTCGGCCAGCTTCAATGTTTGCTCGGCGCTCGGCATGATCTCCAATTTGTATTTGGAAACCGCGGCGGCGGCTTGTTCATAATCGTTTGAAACGACCGCCAATCGAGCCTGGATCGAATTTTTGACGCGAGTGACGTCCAACGACGCGCGGACGTAATCAGCCCGCGCCGCGGCGATGTTCCCCTGGTTCTTGTTAAACAACGGGATCGGAGCGCCGACCTCAACGTTAATCAAACCCGAATTGGTGCCGTAGTCATAGCCGCTAGCCGCTTGGACTTGCAGATTCGGAATCGCCTGGATCCCCTGACGCTGGAGGTTTGCCACCGCCTGCTGCACTCGCGTTTGAGCAGCCAAATATTCGGGACTCTCATTGATCAGTGAAACCGCGATTGTCGGCCAGTCCAGTGATGCGGTTTCAAGATCGAATCGCCCTCGCAATTCGCCAACCGGACGATCCGGTTCTCCCGCCAGCGCCGACAGCGTTCGCCAAGCGGCGTTGTAACGAACCTGCGACTGCTGCAGAGTCAACTCGACCTGATTCAATTGGATCTTGGACTGCAAAACTTCGATTTGCGATGCTTCCATCGCGTTCTTTCGCACTGTGGCGAGTTCATAACCACGCCGGACAACGTCCTCAAACTCCCGCGTCAACTCGATCCGTCGCTGCGACGCGAGCGCCTCAAAATACGTGACGCGAACGTCCGTCAAAACTCGCTGACGCTGGGCTTCCAATTCGAACAATTGTGCCCGCAACGCTTCGTTAAGCACGCGTTGGTTGGCCTGCAATTTCCCGCCGGTGACGACTTCGCGACTAAAAAACCCGGTGTGCTGAGCGGTCCCCTCGTCGGCGAGCTGGGTGCCGTTGTAACCCACGATCGGATTCGCTTTCAGCCCGACCTGCAAGCGATATCCCGCCGCTTTTTGCGTCGTCGCGATTAATTGCTGGATCGTTGGGTTATTCGCCAATGCGATCGATTCGAACTCTTCCAGCGTCGTGCCCGATAAACGCTCCGCCGGCGGCGCCGGCAATTCACCCGCAGAGGACGCTTGGGGCAGACCATCCGCGACCGACTCCGCGACCCATTCATCGTCCTCGATCAACACCTGCAGGTGCGTCGTTTGGGAGACCGCCCGAACATGGACCGGAGGCATCGGATCGACCGATTCCGGTTCAGGATTTGTGGGCAATGCTGCCGGGACGCCCGTCGTCGCGGGCCTGCTCGTTGCGCATCCGCAAACCAATATCGACGAGAGACAAAAGCCTTGGGCAAAGCGTATCGGCAGAGCGAATCGCATGTTTGTTCTCGTCGCTGAGGCCGATCCCGCGGAAGATCGTTGACGCGAACAACATTGGCTCAGCCGACACCGGCGAGCAACCCAAAACGGCAATCCACGAACGCGTCAATGGCTTCCTTCGACGCGCCGAGTGAACCGCCTGCAGAATTGGAAAAAGCTAGCAAATCGCATTTACCGACGACCCGCATGACAATGCCTACAGGCGTCACAACGCGATCGTGGGCACGAATCCAATCGAACCGGGAAAGGTTTCCAGAGAATTTATCGGCGTTTCTGGTGCCGACCTCAATCGACCAATGTTGCGAAATAATCGTCCAGCGTTTCCGCCCGGCGTATCAGTTTCACGGTGCCGTCTTCACGCAGCAGCAATTCGGCGCTTCGCAATTTTCCGTTGTACTGAAATCCCATCGAGTGGCCGTGGGCACCGGCATCGTGCAAAACCAACGTGTCGCCGATCTCGACCGTCGGCAGCGGACGATCGATCGCGAACTTGTCGTTATTTTCACACAGCGATCCGACGACATCAAAGACCCCATCCGCGGGCGCCGTTTCTTTCCCCAGCACCGAAATATGATGGTAAGCGTTGTACATACCCGGACGCATTAGATTCGCCATGCAGGCGTCAACGCCAACATAATTTTTATAAGTGTGTTTTTTGTGGACAACATCGGTCAGCAAGAAACCATAAGGCCCCGTCATGATGCGGCCATTTTCCATATAGATCGCCAGCGGGTGTAGCGGCGTCGGCGTGATCATTTGGTGGTAGAGGGCTTCGACACCCTCGGACACTAATTCCAAATCCAATGCCGATTGTTCCGGACGATAAGGGATCCCCATCCCACCGCCGACATTCACAAATTCTAGGCAAACGCCCAGCTTTTTGTGGATGTCCAGCGCCAGCGAAAACAGCATTTCGGCGGTTTCGACAAAGAATTCCGGGTTCAACTCGTTCGACGCAACCATGGTGTGCAAGCCGAAGCGTTTGACACCCTTGCTGGCCGCGATCCGGTAACCCTCGAACAATTGCTCGCGCGTGAAGCCGAATTTCGCCTCTTCGGGTTTTCCGATAATTGCGTTCCCGGTTCGCAGTGGCCCTGGGTTGTACCGAAACGAAATCAGATTGGGCAACCCAACGTGCGTTTCGAGGTATTGCAGGTGGCTGAGATCGTCAAGATTAATGATCGCACCAAGCTGTTTGGCTCGTGCGTAATCTTTGGACAGCGTATTGTTGGACGTGAACATGATGTCCTCGCCCACCATGCCGATCCGGTCACACAATTCCAGTTCCGCAACACTCGAGCAATCGCCCGCACAGCCTTCCTCCTGTAACACTCGCAAAACGTGCGGATTGGGAAGGGCTTTGATGGCGTAGTATTCTTTGAAACTTTCACACCACGCGAACGCATCGTTTAGCCGACGGGCGTTTTGCCTCATTCCCGCTTCGTCATACAAATAAAACGGCGTCGGATACGTCTTTTTGATCTCGTCGATCATTTCGCGGGTAAACGGCAACGGCTTCGCGGCCACGGACAACGTGGGTGCATTCATCTTGTTTCGGATCGGCTGGTGTTTGAAAACGAACTCTTTCTCTACTGGCCGCAAGTGTAGGCAAGAGGCAACGCGATCGCAATCAAACGTGCCGCGGCCGCGACATTTGGTGCCGGAAATGACGTCAATGGTTCAAAACACGGCAAGACGGCGCGCCGAAACGCAAGGCGGCAGACTAGAACCCGAGGACGTCGAACATGCTGTACATGCCTCGTGGTTGGGATTGTAACCACTTCGCCGCGGCGATCGCACCGGTGGCGTAGCAATCGCGATTGCTGGCCGCGACATTCAACTCGATTTTTTCCCCCAACATCCCGAACACGATCGTGTGCTCACCCGGATTGTCACCGACGCGGACGGCGTGATAGCCGATCTCGTGCCGCGTCCGAGCGCCGGTTTTGCCCTCGCGACCATGAACATGATCGAACACCGGGCCACCATCGGCCGCAAATTCATCAGCGATCAACTGGCCAAACTTCAGCGCCGTTCCGCTCGGCGCGTCCTCCTTAAATCGGTGATGACGTTCGATGATTTCCACATCGACCCCGCTGGCCAAACCCTTCAAAGACGCCGCCACCTGCTGAGCCAGCTTCATCGTCAGGTTCACCGCCAATGACATGCTCGGCGCCCAGCAGACTGGGATCGAGCGAGCCGCTTCGGCGAGCATGCTTTGTTGCTCCGCTTCCAAACCCGTTGTCGCCACGACCAACGGCGTCTTGTTGGCCAAGCACGCCCGGACGCAACTCTCGACCGCCCCGGGCAACGAAAAATCGATCACCGCGCCGATGCCCGTCGGCCAAACATCGGACAGCGGCACTCCGATCGGCGAGCTGCCGGCGATCACCCCCACGTCCTGTCCCAACAGTGGATGCGTCGACGATTCGATCCCGCCAATCACCTTGACGGACACGTCGTCCCCGGCGATCGCAACCACGCGTCGGCCCATGCGACCGGCGGCACCGTGAACGACCAATGACAGGGCAGTAGAAGACATCAACGGCATCACGGGTTGCGGGGAAGAAATCGATCCATCGGGGCAGAGTTCACGGATAAGTTACCGTCTAAACCGTTCACGTAAACTCCGTGTCGCGAACGAACACGGACGGCAACATGATGACGAGCGCGGCGACACAAGCGACGGCCCAAGCGGGTGCCGGGCCGATCGCCGGGATGCCGAACGCGATCCCCAGAATCGCTACCGCCGCGGCGGGATACGCCAGCAAGCTGACCTTCCAGCCGCCGACGACGCACGACCCGATCAACACGACGCCCGCGAATCCGACGGCCCAACCGCTGGTTCCCAACAATATCTTCGTGTCGGTGTTTCCCGCGTTTGTGGCGGCCTGCCGGAATGCCGCTTGGATCGAATCCGACACGTCGGCCCCCTCGGTCGCACGATCACGAATCGCATTAATCGCCTCGGCGGACACAACATTATTTTGGTAAGCCCAATTTCCGGCCATCGCGATCAGCGAGCAACCGGCAAGCAAACGCAGCTTGGTTCCGAGCAAAACGCGGACGATGGCGAAGCGATCCTTTTTCTTTGCATACTTGCCGCTTCTCGCTTCGGCCAACATCGTTTTCATCCTAACCCGTCGCGCATCGGCGTGATGCTTGGCGTCCGAGACGCTCGTTGCCGGCTCCGAAATTCGCGATGCATCGATCAACGCCGACGCCATTTGGTAGGCGCGATCTTTCGCTTCCGCGGCCGTCATGCCCTCGCTCGCCAAACCTTTCTCTTCGAGCTTCGCCAACTGACCATGATCGCGTTCCCGCCGTGCCGATTCGGTTTTCGTTCGCAACCAATCCGCCACGCGATCACGCAGCGTCAAACCACCCGCGATCGATCGCGCTGACGGTTCGCTCAGCATCGATTGTCGCGTCGTCAGCATCGCGTCGTAACCGAATACGTGTTCAAACACCGGATGCCAATGCTCGCCAGCGTACCTGGATGCGAAATCGCGGAGCTTCGTTTCATCGATCCCCGCGATGCGAAGGTCGCGAACGAATCGCTCGGCTCGCGCCGCCGCATCGGCACGAGACTTTGCCAGAGGTGCCGCGACGGTGACTTGGTACGCCACCGCCAACGCAATGCCGATCAATGTCCCCACGATAACGCCGGGCCATAACCCAAGGATGAACACTGAAAACATCATCAGCAAGCCGACCGCCGCACCGACCAAACGATCTGACCATGGCATCGCATTCACCCAAGCCCTGAAGCGATCCGCGATCACACGAAGACCACCGCGGCGCTGCGTAAACGTAACACACGCCAACGCCGAGGCGATCAACGCGGGCGACAACAGCCACCATCGCCACGACACGAACATCGTCATGATGAACATCATGATTGCCACCGACGCGAAAACGGTCATCGTTATTTTGGATGCTGTCGTGGGCGTGGCAAACTCTCGGCTTGTCGCTTCCCAGCGATCGGCCTGCTCGGGTGTTGGCGAGAATGCTTGATCGGGTCGCAAACCGAGAAACTGCTCCAGCTCGGCGATCATCTCGGTGATCGATCCGTAGCGCTCGTCGGGCCGTTTGGCCATGCATCGCACGATCATATCGGCCAGCGGTTTGGGAGCATGACGATTGATCGATTGAACATTCGGGATCGGACTGGATGCGTGCTGTTTCATTACCTCGGAAACTTGCGAACCGTCAAACGGCGCCCGTCCGGTCAACAGAAAATAAAGGCTGCAGCCGAGCGAATAAATATCCGCACGATGATCCACTGTCGTCGCGTCCATCGCCTGCTCGGGTGCCATGTACGCGGGCGTGCCGACGGCGGTGCCCATCATCGTCACCTCCGTCGCGTTCGCTACCCCGCTGGTCGCCGACGCGATGCCGACGTCGGATTGCGGATCGGGTTGGTCGGGGATTTTGACCAAACCCAAGTCGGCAACTTTGACGACGCCGTCTTCGTTGAGCAGCAGGTTCGCGGGCTTGATGTCACGATGAACCATGCCGTGACGATGTGCGAACTGGAGCCCCCGCGCGGCCTGCAGGATATACGTCGCCGCGACTCGCGGGTCGAGCGGCCCGCGCTCGCGCACCACATCGCTCAGCGG
>Ga0105045_10001008_pt1 | contig 22325 bp, 12 predicted proteins | sample MAT02_FD_78089 | JGI IMG/M metagenome (GOLD analysis project Ga0105045, IMG submission 78089) | Freshwater microbial communities from Lake Fryxell liftoff mats and glacier meltwater in Antarctica - MAT-02 (megahit assembly) | ecosystem: Environmental > Aquatic > Freshwater > Ice > Liftoff... | reverse complement strand
GGCAAAGTCCTTATTCGGTAAATGGAATTACCCTTGCGGGCAATACATTTACGTCGGCATTACAACCTGTCGGATCTCCTTTTCCTTACGCAGTTGAAGATTCAGGTCCTTGCGCAGCCGTAAGCGGCAATGTGAATTCGCCTAATTGTAATTGCCCGGCTACCGCTGCTTTTGGGGGGGGAAATCAAACGATTTGTGCAGGAGGCACGGCAAATATTCCAATTATCCTTACCGGCACCCCAGCTTACAACGTGACTTATGCAGTTGGCGGAGCAAACGCCCCACAATTGTTGGGTATCAATAATGGTTTCCTATTAAGCGTGTCGCCCTCAATAACGACCACTTACACCCTGATTGGCATGAATGACGCGAACTGCGCTGGTTCGGCTAACGGTTCTATAACCATAATTGTGGATAATCAACTCAATGCAGGTCCCGATGTAATATCAGGGCTCAACTATTGCGCTGGCGGACCAAGCGTTAACTTAAACACCTTGCTTAATGCTTCTGCCTATACACCTGGTACATGGACTAGTCCATTTGGAGCAGTAATAAATCCTCCTACGGTGGTGATGACGGCAGCTAATTCGGGTAACTACACTTACGCTGTGGGTGGCAACGCCTGCCCTAGCGATGCGTCTACTTATACCCTTAATATCGCACCGGTTCTTGCATTTACAGGTGTATTAGCTGCTTGTACACCCATGCAAACCGCTTACACGGTATCGTTTAATATCACGGGGGGTACGCCTCCTTATTTTGTAAATGGATTAGCTTCTGGTGCTGCGTTTACTTCGGCTCCGCTCGATTTCGCAACTAATCCCAATTATAATTTCATTATTAGCGATAACGGAGTATGTAGTGACTTGGTAGTAGCAAATACCGCTCCTGCATGCAATTGTTTGGCAACTGGATCTATAAGCGGTAGTGCGACAATCTGCGCTGGAACTTGCACCAACATGACGTTTGCGTTATCTGGCGTCGGACCTTTTTCAGTGATTTATTTAAACTCGAACGATCCATTCAATCCAACTCTGCTTAATGGTATTTCGAATGGCCATATTATTTCGGTATGCCCTTCTTCGACAGCTACTTACACCCTTTTAAGTGTAACCGATGCAAATTGTACCGGCGATGTAACAGGTAATTCGGTGACGGTGGCAATCAATCCACTTATTCTGGCCACAGGCGCTACCACTATTTGCAACGCAACCAACGAAGGTTACCAAGTGCAGGTAAACATCAGCGGAGGCGTAGGGCCTTACTCCGTTAATCCTGCTGGAACATTAAATACGGCTACTGGAGTTTACCTCAGCCCGGTTTACCAAAATGGCACGGGTTACAGCATCAGTATTGACGATGCAGGTGCATGTCCGGCGGTTCTTGTGCAGGGTGGTGCCTTTACCTGCCCTTGTGTTTCGTCGGCAGGAACATTGCCAACCGCCCCACAAGAAATTTGTTTAGGCGGACAGCTTAGCTTCAGCGCAAATGGTAACGCAGTACTCGATGGAAACGACGGCCTGCAATACGTGCTACACAGTGGCAGCGCAATGAGTTTAGGTTCTGTTATCGCTACCTCTAATACCGGCAGTTTCACTTTCAATTATCTGGGAATTACCGCCGGTAATACCTACTACGTGAACGTGGTGGTTGGAAATACAGATGCTTTCGGAAATGTGAATCTCAATCACCCTTGCACCGCCGTTAGCACAGGTGCAGCCGTTTCGATAAATGCAATTCCTTCGGCAAGCATATCTGGTTCTGACGCGGTTTGTGTGGGGGAAGCTGTTGATTTCAACATTAACTTCACGGGCGATGGCCCATGGGATTTTCAATATGCGGTGAACGGAGCTCCATCTGGGCCTAATTTCTCGCCAACTCCAAACTATGTGCTCACCACTACTCAAGTGGGTAATTACACCCTCATTGAAGTGAGTGATAGTAATTGCACAGGTACCGTGAGCGGAAACGCTTCATTACAAAACTTTGCAACTCCTGCGGCTGTGTTAAGCGGCAATCCTGAAATATGCGAGAATAGCGGTTCAGGCCCCCAAGTCAATATTACTGGGGCATCGCCTTACACGCTCATTTATGCGATAGACGGTGTGGCTCAGGCTCCCCTGTCGCTCGCAACGAATATTTACACCATTCCAGCTACTATAAGTGGAGTTTATTCCTTGGTCTCCCTTGACGATAACAATTGTTCGGGAAGCGTATCGGGAATACTCGATGTTACGATTCAAAGCGCACCCACCGCATCCTTACTCGGAGGTGGAGCCGTTTGCGAAGGCGATGCAGCTGCATTCACACTTCAACTTACAGGCGAAGGCCCTTGGAATGTGCAATATACCGTTGACGGTGTTCCACAAGGTTCGATCAGTACAAATAATAGCAATTACACCTTCGAGTCTGGAGAAGGAGGCAATTATGGCTTAGTTAGTATTCAAGATGCTAATTGCCAAGGCGATGTGCTATTCAGCCAAGCTTCCTTAAATATAAACCCGAAACCAAGTGCAGAAATCAGCACCCAGAATAGTATATTCTGTATTGGCCAAGAAGTGGCCTTGTCATTAGATATCGAAGGTGTGCCGCCATTTGTGGTAACCTACGTTCTCGATGGAGACACGATAACGGCATCTGGAATATTCGGGGATATTTTCCAAACCTTAACCCCTACAAGTTCATTTTCAGCAGAAGTTCTATTTGTATCAGATGGCTCTAATCCTACTTGTACATCAGAGCCTATGGCGTTTGAGTTTTTGAGTGCTGTAGAGCTTCCAAATGCACCGGTATTAACTGACGTTCAATCTTGTGCATCGGAAGGTGCCCAACAAATTGGAATAGCCGGAGCGGCTAATTTGAGTTATTCCTGGTCGCCGGCCGATCACTTGAGCGATCCGAATATTCCGAATCCGACCTTCAGCGCCGATATTCCTGGTATAGTTTCACAAACGTTCCAATATGTACTTTCTGCCACAAATGGCGACTGTGCTGCGAGCGATACGATGACTATTGTATTGCACCCAAGCCCTAGAGTGCGTTTCGAATACAGTCCACAACCTATAGTGAGTGAAGACCCAAGCGTGCGATTCGAAAATAAATCATCGAGCCTTAATCCCTTAGGGTACGTCTGGGAATTTGGCACCTTGGGAAGTTCGACGGAAGAAGATCCAATTTTTGTATTCCCTGATGGGATAGCTGCAGAATACTCTGTAACCTTGACCGCCACCGATCAAATAACAGGCTGTGTGAACCAGTGGACAGATATTCTTTCTGTTCGTCCTCAGCTTCTAATATTTGTACCAAACGCCTTTACCCCCGATGGAGATGGATTGAATGATTTATGGGGACCTGTAACTCGTAACGTCGATGGTGGCGATTATCGTCTTACGGTTTTCAGCCGCTTGGGCGACATCGTGTTTGAAACCAGAAATCCCAAACAAAAATGGAACGGAAGTTTGCGCGGAAACGATCATTTCGTGGAAGCGGGTGTTTACGTTTGGAAGATAGAAACGAAGAATGAACTCACTCTCGAAGAAGTGAAATATCAAGGAAACGTGACCGTAGTGCGCTAAATAAAACAAATGAACCTGCAAGGCTAACCACCTGAAAAATTGAGACCGATGAAATCCAAATTTCTGATCATCCTTCTGATACCGGCCTGGCTGGTATCCGTCAATGCTTCGGCGCAGACCGAAGCCGATTACCAAGCTCTTACGGACTTTTTAAGTCCTGATAAAATCTCCGCCTTACAATCTAAACCGCAGCAATACGCTCAGGTGGCTTATTTGAATAGGCACGGGTACCACGTGAGTGAAATGGGCGAAAAGTCCACTCAAGCAATTTCTGATATATCGCAAGTCACAGCGATTTATGAAGATGTTCCTGCCATAACTATTGAGTTGGTATCGACCGGCGAACTAAACCTGATGGCGTATAATTTTGATACTTCCGCGGATAGGGATTCCTTTTATAAGTTTGGGAATTCATCCAAAGTTTTGGTAATTCTTGCGACGACTCGTGCGCTGCGAATGGCTAACCTTTTAGAGCATTGATCGTGAAATTTAAATCTCGTTTTGAATTTTGGCAGGCAAATTCTGTGCTGGTCATACTTTTACTATTAATTATACCTTTCACTGGAAAAGCCCAGAATTTCCCGATCTCGACCGCAACCGTCACTACGTGTTTTGGGATTTTTACGGATGATGGCGTAGGCTCTGCCTATGTTACCGGGACCAACTATACGTTTACAATTTGCCCAGATGTACCGGGTGATGTTATCTCTGTGGAATTTGCAGCGTTTAGCCTTTATACCAGTCCGAACCCACAGAATAGTGATTACCTTCAAATTTTTGATGGCAATAATATTGGTGCTGCATCGCTAGGGGATTATACTGGCACGTCGCTACAAGGGCTACCCGTTACGGGCACCGTCAACAATACAAGTGGCTGTCTTACCTTCGTTTTCAACTCTAATCCAAATGCGCCCGGCTCGGCTCCCGGTTGGGAAGCCAACATTGTCTGCACCACTCCTTGCGATCCTCCGACTTCGGCTTCGGCAATTTTGGATCCTATTCCTCAAAGCGATATTCAGACGGTAGGCGTTTGCTTAGACCAGCCAGTAACTTTTACTGATTTAGGTAGCGCTGCCGCTCCAACCTTCAGCTTACAGTATTGGGTTTGGAATTATGATGATGGAACGATTGACAGCCTAACTAGCGCTGAGAATGCCGTGCACACTTTTACCGAACCAGGCGAATACTTAGTCTCTCTCTCAGTTATAGACAATAATGGATGTCGCAGCCTAAACCTTGATCCACTTCAAGTTTTGGTAAGTACTATACCTATATTTAATACTGCATTCAACAGCCCTGTTTGTCTTGACGAACCAGTACCTATTGATGGAAATGCAATTCAAAATGTAACTTGGACAGCGCTTCCACCACAAGTTGTTTCCGGACAAACGTATCTAGCAGACGGTGCGGGTTTTCAGTATACAACTAACATCACCTTCGATTTCTTTGAGCCTGGCGCAATTTTGGAAAATTGTTCGGATTTGGATGAAATCTACGTGAATATCGAACATTCCTTTTTGGGTGATTTAAACATGACGATAACCTGCCCGAACGGGACCGTTGTATCCTTATTAGATTGGCCAAATGGCGGTGGGGGAACATTCTTGGGCTCTGCTGTAGATAATGATCCAAATCAAGATCCTGGCATAGGTGCCACGTACGGATGGACTCCTGGCAATACAAATGGTAATTTAGCTGACGTACCTACAATACCCGTAGGTGGAACTGGCCTTTTGACTCCTGGCAATGGAGTACCAGCAGGAACATTCCAGAGCGATAATGATATATGTGCTTTAGTGGGTTGTCCGCTCAATGGAGATTGGAGCTTTGGAGTGGGGGATAATCTTGGAGCTGATAATGGTTATATCTTCTTTTGGGGCATTGATTTCAATCCATCACTGTTTCCAGATATAACAACGTTTACCCCGGTAACTGGACTTGGAATAGATTCTAGTGGTTGGACAGGTCCGAATATAATTAATACCTCGCCGAATGGCAATTTAATAACCACTCTGTACACTACTCCAGGATTTTACGATTATACGTTCACCGCCACCAACAATTTCGGTTGTGCCTTTGATACCACCATTACCGTCGAAGCTATACAAGGACCTGTCATTACCGCCGGACCAGACTTATTTACCTGCGGTGGTCCAATACAACTTCAAGCGGGGCTTGCCGGCGACCAACCGCCAAGCTGCGGTTCCGATACCGGCAATTATACCTATTGCTATAACAACAACGACAATATCGTGGTGACTTTCTGTCCCGATACGCCTGGCGACGGAATCACTTCTATGTCTATTGAAATTCTAAGCGGTGCTTTGGAAGCTTTTTTTGATGGGCTGATTATTTACAATGGCGATAATACGGGTGCGCCAATTTTATACGACTATTTTTTCGGAGGTATTGTAGGTACGGTTGTAACGGCAACGGGGCCTACCGGCTGTTTGACGTTTCAAATTTTCTCCGATGGATCTGTTAGTTGCGGAAATGGAAATTTCAATCCTATTGAAATTTCTGTGAGCTGTGTAAGCGGTTCAAACGACTTAATTTGGGCATGGAGCCCTGCAACAGGGTTGAGTAATCCAAATGTTCAGAATCCAACTTCTCAGGTTTCGCAGGCAACTCTTTATACCGTGACAGCCTATCCCCCTGGATTGCCCGGCTGCCTTATTTCCGATCAAGTGATAGTAGCTCCAGACCCCACCGCTGATCCAGGTTTGGATACCGATACCATTTTGTGTTACAACTCTCCCGTTAATGCTCTGATTAGCCTTATGAATGGAGCTCCGGCTCCCGGAGGAACTTGGACCAATGAAGTTGGCGTGCCCGTTTCGGCGGTCATAAACCCCACAAATTATCCCGATGGTCAAACCTTCATCTACACCTACACAGTTGGCAACACCATATGCACAAATACTGCCCAACTAAACATAACTATTCTTGCTAGTACAAATACCAGCTGTTGTCAAACCAATGCGCAAGTAGGGCCTGATGTAACTGCCTGTGGCTTAACCTGGCAGCTCGATGCTGAGCCCGCCTTGGGAGTAGGTGTATGGACAGGACCGCCCCAAGTTTCCTTTAGTAATATCAATGATCCAAACGCCATTGCTACTTGCTTGTCGCCAGGAGGCGCCATGGCACTCACATGGACAGATTTTAACGGCTTCTTGTGCGAAGGATCAGACGATCTTGTGGTAAACTTTGCAGATTCGCTCGAGCTAATCGTAGTAACCGAAGATGCGCTCTGTAACAATGAATGCAGCGGAAGTGCGGTGGCGATTCCTGATGGTGGCACCACCAATGGTGGCGGTTACATTTACGATTGGGGCATGGATAATGGTGTGCCCGGAATTATTCCTCAAACAAGAGATTCACTCTGTGCGGGAACCTTTCTTGTAAAAGTGTTTGACCAATTAGGGTGTAAAGACTCTTTGGAATTTTCAGTTGGACAACCCAATGCTCAAACTATGCTGTTGAATAAAATTCAACCGCGCTGTTATGGCGAATGCAACGGTCAGCTTGTTGTAAACTCTCCGGCAGCCACTTCCTATAGCTTTAACGGTGGCGAAACTTTTGGGAACAGCAATGCGGGCGTAGTATGCGCTGGTAGCTTCGAAGTGATTGCGAAAAACGCAAACGGCTGTGAAATCAGCGAATTGGTGATTCTTCCCGATCCTGAAGAATATGTGGCTAACTTCAATGTAAACCCAAATATTACTACCACTAAGAACACGACGGTGGTGTTTCAAGATGTCTCTTTCCCTGGTCCTGTTGGTACATCTTTATTTACCTTCGGCAATCCACCGATTGGAGAGAGCGAAGACCGAATTGCAACCTTTGTATTCCCGCGCGACACATCTGGAAATTACCCCGTGACGCTTATCACGGCGAATCAAAACGGTTGTTTAGACACACTTACCAAAGTACTCGAAATCAGAGATGACCTATTATACTACATACCCAACAGTTTTAGCCCCAACGAAGATGGGATTAATGACATCTGGCACCCAGTAGGTAATACACTGGATATTGAATTTTACAGTTTAACGATTACTGATCGTTGGGGTCGACAGGTTTTCCAAACCAACGATTACGATAAAGGCTGGAATGGCAGTTTAAATGGTGGCGATTACTACGTAGATGCCGATGTGTATGTTTACTTAATCAAGTTGACTTCAGCTACAACCAAAGATAAGTTTGAACTCACGGGCTCGATTATGCTCTTGCGATAAGTCAAACGAAGAAAACAAAAAGCCCGCACCGCATGGTTCGGGCTTTTTTTATGGTGCTCAACGCGTAATTGCTAATTTCGCAGGAAACTATTATTTGTGAATAGCCTGCTCTTCGTTATTTGGGATGTAAGTCCAGAAGCATTTGAAATACCCTTCATAGATTGGCCGGTAAGATGGTACGGACTCCTTTTCGTATTCGGTCTTTTGGTGAGCCAGTACATCATGTTTTATGTATTCAAGATAGAAGGCAAGACGAAGAAGAATGTCGAAGATTTAACAGTGTACGTTGTTCTCGGAACAATTATAGGCGCCCGACTGGGCCATGTGATATTTTACGATTTGAAGGATTACCTGGACAATCCGATCGAAATCTTTCAAGTGTGGAAAGGTGGATTGGCGAGTCACGGCGGAGCTATCGGAATACTCACCGCTATTTACCTGTATTGCCGGCGCTATACATTTGACTTCTTATGGTTGATGGATCGTTTGGTAATTGTGGTTCCAATTACTGCAGCGTGCATTCGAGTCGGAAATCTTATGAATTCCGAAATCATTGGCAAAGTAAGCGATGCTCCTTGGGCATTTGTCTTCAAACAGGCCTACCCGCCCGAACTGGCCCTGGATCCGCGGCATCCCGCTCAGCTTTACGAGGCCATCGTGTGTATATTTCTGATGGGGCTGCAATACTATTTATGGAAAAATCGAAGGCATCAGCTCGGTCAGGGTTTTATGTTTGGAATTTTCATGATCATACTATTCACCTTGCGAATTATCGATGAGTTCTTCAAGATTAATCAAGTGGCATTTGAAGATTCCATGCAATTCAACATGGGCCAATGGCTAAGCGTTCCATTCGTTCTGGCTGGAGTGTATTTAATCGTAAGAGCTCAGAAACTTCAAAAATTGGCCTAAAATGAAAAGGTGGCTACTCCTGTTATCTATTGTAGCCAGCACTATTCATTTATACGGTCAAGAGCCTGCATTTATGCGATATGAGCAGGCCGTTAATGCACGGAGGGATGCTTCTACCTTTCGGGTTGCGTTCTATAACGTTGAAAATCTATTCGATTTAAGAGACGATAGCCTTACCCGCGACGAAGCCTTTACTCCTGATGGAGAAAATCGGTACACTTTCGATCGGTACAAGAAAAAGTCGAATGGACTGGCTCGAACCATGGTCGCGCTTGGGGGTTGGCAACCGGCGGAGCTTATCGGACTTTCGGAAGTGGAAAACAGATGGGTAATAGAAGGACTAACAAAACACTCTCCCCTGAAAAATGCCGGTTACGAAATTGTGCACGAAGAATCGCCCGATAGTCGGGGGATCGACGTGGCTTGTATCTATCGACCCGATCGGTTCGACTTGATTCTCTACAAGTACTACCGTATTCGCTTTCCATTCGACACGGCTCGCACCACCCGCGATATGCTTTATGTGAAGGGCATTCTACCCAATAGTGATACGCTTCACGTTTTTTTTAATCATTGGCCGTCCCGTTACGGGGGGCAGTTTGCTTCGGAGCCAGGAAGGCATTTTGCAGCCGAAACGTTACGTCAAAAAGTAGACAGCCTGAATGCCCGATTTGTAGATCCAAAGATTGTAGTCTGTGGCGATTTCAACGACGAGCCCGATGACCTCAGCATGACCGATTATTTGCGTACCAAACCCTACAGCCCTCTTTTGGGGAAAAATGACTTGGTCAACTTAATGTTCCCAGTAAAATACCAGTTCGGTACTCACAATTTTGCCGGCGAATGGGGCGTACTCGATCAGATGATCGTAAGTGAACCCTTGTTGAGCAGTAGCCTTACTTCCACCCTCCCGACTTCTGTTGGAATCTTCGATGCGCCGTGGCTGCTAACTAAAAATGCTGCCGGAACGTTAGTACCTTTTCGAACTTTTCAAGGGCCGGCTTATAAAGGGGGTTACAGCGACCACCTGCCTATTTTCCTCGATATATATCTGCGGATGGAGTGAAGGTGGTTGAGTTTCGCTAGCCAGCTCGCAGAGCGTGAAATCAGCTGGAAGGTCGTTCACAACGAATCATCTGTTAGCCACAAAAAAGGCGGGTTTCCCCGCCTCTTGCAATTTTAGTTATCCAGACTTATACGTCAATCTTCGCATATTTCGCATTGCGTTCTATAAAGTCACGTCGAGGCGGCACATCGTCACCCATCAGCATCGAGAAAATCCGATCAGCTTCTGCGGCATTGTCGATGGTAACCTGTCGCAAGGTGCGGAAACTTGGATTCATGGTGGTGTCCCAAAGTTGCTCAGCGTTCATCTCTCCAAGACCCTTGTAGCGCTGCACGCCCACATTGGTCTCTTTGCCCGATCCTTTCATTTCGAGAATGAAAGCATCGCGTTGTTCATCGTTCCAAGCGTAGTTTTCCTTTCCACCTTTTTTCACCAAGTAGAGCGGAGGGGTAGCAATGTAAATGTGCCCTCCTTCGATCAGCTCGCGCATGTGGCGGAAAAAGAACGTAAGAATAAGCGTTTCAATGTGGCTACCGTCCACGTCGGCATCACACATGATGATTACCTTGTGGTAGCGAAGATTGGTAATGTTGAGAGCCTTGCTGTCTTCTTCCGTACCAATACGAACTCCCAGCGCGGTGTAGATATTTCTTATCTCCTCGTTTTCGAAAATCCTGTACGGCATAGCCTTCTCGACATTGAGAATTTTACCACGGAGCGGGAGGATTGCTTGGAATGAACGGTCGCGGCCTTGTTTGGCCGTACCGCCTGCCGAATCTCCCTCAACCAGGTATATTTCGCAATTGTGCGGGTCGCGGTCGCTGCAATCGCTCAACTTTCCAGGAAGTCCGCTGCCTGTTAACACGCTTTTCCGCTGCACCATTTCGCGTGCTTTTCGGGCGGCGTGTCGAGCGGTAGCGGCTAAAATCACTTTGTTGACGATTTGCCTTGCGTCATTTGGATTTTCCTCCAAATAATGTGTAAGCATTTCGGTAACGGCTTGGGAAACGGCGGCGGTTACGTCGCGGTTACCCAACTTCGTTTTGGTTTGACCTTCAAATTGAGGCTCGGCAACTTTTACGGAGACCACGGCAGTGAGTCCTTCACGGAAGTCATCGCCTACGATCTCGAACTTAAGTTTGCTCAGCATACCGGAATCATCGGCGTATTTTTTGAGCGTGGCAGTTAGTCCCCGCCGAAAACCCTGAAGGTGAGTACCCCCTTCATGGGTATTGATATTATTTACGTAACTGTGAATATTCTCGCTGAAGGTGGTGTTGTAAACCAAGGCTACTTCCACAGGTGTACCATTCTTCTCGCCTTCCATATAGATGGCATCGGAAATTAAACGCTCGCGCGATTGATCCAGGTATTTCACAAACTCATATAAACCACCTTCCGAGAAAAACGATTCTTCAAATGGTTGACCGTTATCGTCGAACTCACGATCATCGATGAGCTTAATACGTATGCCTTTATTCAAAAAGGACAATTCGCGCATTCGGCTGGCGATCGTGTCGTAATTATATTCTGTTTCTTCAAAAATGGTGGCGTCGGGCGTAAAATGTACGAGCGTGCCCTGATCGTCAGCTTCGCCCACCAGCCTTACAGGGTAAAGCGGCTTCCCAATGCTATATTCTTGTTCCCAAACTTTTCCTTCCCGAAAAACGGTAACTTTCAAATGCTGTGAAAGTGCGTTGACACAACTTACCCCCACTCCATGGAGACCACCCGACACTTTGTAAGTGTCCTTATCAAATTTACCTTCGGCGTGGAGGACAGTCATTACCACTTCGAGCGCCGATCGCTTTTCTTTCTCGTGATAACCAGTTGGGATACCGCGGCCATTGTCGCGAACGGAAACTGAATTATCGGTATGGATGCGCACAGTGATCATGTCGCAATAACCGGCCATAGCTTCGTCGATGGAATTGTCCACGACTTCGTACACGAGGTGGTGGAGACCCTTCACGCCAATATCGCCAATGTACATGGCTGGGCGCTTCCGAACGGCTTCGAGACCTTCGAGCACTTGAATATTATTGGCCGAATAAGAATCGGCCTGAATTTTCTGTTCTTCTGTCATTTTTGGATGCGGAATTTTTGCCCTACAAAGATACGACATTAAACCCTTGAGCAGGCCTGAAATGCCCGCGAATACTGTATATTTTCAACAAAAAAAGGGGCTTATTAACAAGCTCAACAGGTTCAGTTGGAAATACAGTGAGCGATCAGCACTACAGCGGTTTATAAGATCGGATTTTTCGAAAATTCCGGTGCACAATTCTATTATAAATCGTAAAAATATGGAGCTATCCATGCTAAAAATTCCAGCACTTCTTTCAGCGCTCTATAAGCTCATTCATCACTGAAACGTTGGATTCTCATTTTACCTGCAACACGCACATATCAGGCTTATAAAAGTATCCACCTTTCCATATTCTTTTTCGACCAAAAAGCTAATCCAAAGGGAGCTCACACTATTTAATTTTTACTAAAAATGTTTTTTACGGTAGATTAGCAATCTATCATTACAAGAGAATCAGGGAAAAGAAGAGTAGGCCTTGTATCCGTGGTATAGGCATTAAAAGTGAGCGACATTCTTGGTTGGCTGGCTTCTGGCAGATCCACAGAAGAAATACTTTCAGATTTTGAAGAACTCAATAAGGAAGACATTTATACTGCGTTGGCTTCTGCGGCCGATCGAAAAAATAGAACCTTTCAAATAGCCAGATGAAATTATTGTTCGACCGAATCCTGTCACATAAAATTTGGAAGATCCTTCCAAAGAATTTCGTGAAGGTATCAACCGATTAAAAAACAAAACCTGCTCAACTCTTCTGACAGAACCATTTTGAGAATACGCCAATGCACATATGTTTACCATAGTCACCCAGTATTCTGACTTTAATGAGCTCAGCGCTCTATTCGATGTATCTCCTAAAATTACTTGGATCAGATTCGGCAACCTTCCTACCCTGAATATCGCTGGAATTCTGATCACTCAATTTGATCAAACAACTGATTTCCTGAATAATTCGGAACTTGGGTGTTTCGAAATCATTCCGATTTTTCGACTCTTAAAAGCCTGATTTACTTAAATCAGATCTTAAAATTGGATCGATTCGAATTCCAAATCCTTCCCTAAAAAGCAAACTTAAACCCGCCCATCAAAAATACCCGCTGCGCAGGGAAACGGTAGTAAATATCGTAGCCGGAAGCGGTGAGATTACTAGCTTCGACAAAGGCGCTTAGGCGAGCTGTGTATCGGTACTCAAGCGATAAGGCCAAATCGAGGTAAGGGTCGAGTTCCACCTTAAAGTACCCATTTGGGGTAGCATCGATACCATCCACAGGGAGCAATGATTTGACTTGACGGGATCCGATCCACGAGAGTCTCATTTTAGCGATAAACTTATCGTATAAATTGTAATCGGCGGCCATTCCAAATCGGAAGCTGGGCAAGTGCCAGGCTTCATCTTCCACGTCTGCTGTGTAATTGAATACTTCGCCAGTGGCCGTAAGCGACCACTTCTCGTAGCGTTTGTAGGTCAGTTCTCCGCTTAAGGTGAACGTTTTCACATCGTCGTAAATTACGGAAAATCGATTCTCGGCACTCACCAAGGTATCATTCACGAAAAGTGCTGTGTTATCGGCTCGCTTGTAACCGGCCCGCAAATTGAAACTGAAAAATTTGCTAATGCTTCCACGAACGCCACCAAATAGATCGTATTTCAAAATTTCATTCTGCAAATTGCTATTCGAAAGAATAAAGGGATTCTGGTCGGTGAGGGTCCGGAAACCGGTGCGATTTACCTTTCCAGTAATTCCCGCATACGGGGTGAAAAGATTGTCGAATAAGCTGTAGCTCGCGTAGAGATCGGGAAAAACATGGAATCTCGCTTGATTGCTAAATTGACCATAAATAGCTAAACCTACGGAAGCCTGCAATCCGTTTTTGGCGATTAATATCTTTGGTGTTAAATGAAAAATAGCATTGGCTTGATCCGTTTCGGGAATAGCAAAGCCCGAAGTATCGTTGAGAAACTCGAAAGCCTTAAGACTGTCGGCCTTGTAGGCTATGAGATCTAAGCCTGTACCAAGTGTAAAATGCCGATCGGCGCGGAATGCGCTGAGCAAGGCCTGCGCATTAATACCAAATTCATTGGCATCGTATCGGTCGGCGCGGTTGTACACATCAAGATCGATGGTATGGTTCACCCGCGATGAGTCGCGGTAGTAACTTTTCCACTGCGAGTCGAGGCCGATGGTATTAAATCGCTGGCGATACTGCTTCTTATCTATATCTTGATCTTGGGGATCAAATCCATAAAAATAATTTACATCGCGATCGTAATACAGCTTGCCTTCTATTGCGTGCTTTCCAAAAATTTTCTTCGCCCAAAGGTCTGCTTCGTTCTGGCTAAAACCGCTAAAACCGACGGGCCGGTTCACGCCATCGTTGGCCGACATATGCTTCAAGCGGACTCCATAAGCCAGGTCACGGTTTCGGGTGCTGGTGTACATGGCTTCTATAAATGGGGTCGCGAAGGTTCCACCTCCCGCTTTTACATAGCCATGGTAGAGCTTATCGAGCGGCTCGCGCACCTTTACTTTTGCCGGTACTATTGGGTCGAGCACAATAGCTATAGCAGGGCGGCGCGGAATTAATTCATACTTCAGATCTCCCATCGCCACTGGGATATCAAGCGGTGCAGGGCGGTCTGATATCTTAAAAGCCTTTTGGAGCGAAAGCTCCCGATCGCCGGTGATCACCTGTGTTTGGTCAAAATCACCGGACTGATTGCCCGTACCTTGCTGGGCTGCACAAAGCATCGGAAGTGCGCATAAAGCAATACTTGAAAGGATGCGGACGATTCGGATCATTTATTTATTGTCGGTAGGTTGGTCAATCAATTTGCGATAATCATTCTCATAATCGAGCGTATCGCTTGGCAATACCGAACTTTTAGGAGCGGTGGCAGGATTTTCAAGTTGATCGATTTTGAGTAGTCTGTTCCGCGCTTCGTTCAGCAGGTCTTGATCCTTAACATTATCGCGCACCGTTTGGAGCGTGGCTCGGGCCTGGAAATAGTCTTCACGAGCCACATATACATCCGAAAGTAAAAGGAAGCCTTTGATCTTCCAATAATCGTATGATGTAAATTGCTGGAGCAATTCAAATATCCCGTCCTCTGCCGCGTCGAGCTTATTTTCTTTAAAATCAATCTCAGCTATTCGGTATTTTGATTCGGCTCCTTCCTTGGTTCCTTTTTTTGCCGAGAGTGCCGTAAAGAGCTGTCGGGCTTTCGCTAAATCGCCATTATGCATGGTAATTTTAGCTTCGATTAGCATGGCTTCAAGCGTAATTCCTTCCGGAATATTTTGAGAACCTAATACTTCTTTAGCTGAATTCATTGCGGTGGTATAATTACCCGTTTCGTAGGCACAGCGCATGAGGCCTATTTGTCCTTCGGCGATATTGGTTGCGAAGGAAGCCACAGCTATTAAACGCTCATAGTGACTTTTGGCTTTGGCGTATTCTTTATTGCGAAAGCGTATGGTAGCCGCTCCGAGCAAAGCTGCTTCCGTAAACTGTCCCACCGGGGCTTCCGTAACTTTCTCAAACGCTGTAAGCGCCAATGGATAATCATTTCGACGGTAGGCGCATTCACCTACATAATAGTTCGCGTTAACAGCAAATGCACCCGTATTATATTTTTGCAAATAGGTGCTGAATAAGGGGAGTGCCTTTTCACAATCGCTATTGGCCAAGGCATTCTCAGCCGATTGATAGGTAAGACTGTCCAAAGCCAAATTAGAAACTGAGAAGCCCGGGATACTCGCCGCCCAAGCGGAATATTCATCCACTTTGCCGAGTTCGGAATAGATACTCGCCAGCGTGACCACTGCTTCATTCGATTCGCTATCTACACCATAATCTTTCACTACGGTCTTGAAACTCGCAATGGCTTCCTGATATTGATTCTTCCGATATTGAATCAGTCCACGCTTGAGTAAAGCCTTTTTCCGATAAGGCGACTCGCCATATTCATCGATTACCTTGTTAAAAGGGTTCAGCGCCAGGTCTATCTGGTTATTGGAAAAATAACTATCGCCTAATTCGTAATAAGCCTTCGCAGCCAACGTAGTTTGTGGATATTTCGCGAAAAGCTCATTTAGACTTTTTATTTTAGCTCCATAATTTTTTTGGTATCCCTGAGCCTGAGCCATTTGAAAGATGGCGTAATCGCTATTACCACTATTTGCAGTTATGGCCTTACCATACGCTTCTACAGCCTGATCGTAATTTTTCACCACCAAATTCAAATCCCCAATCCGTAAATAAGCATCGCTCTTACGCTTCGGATCTGTATTGGCTGCACCCACATAATTGCGAAATGCCGCAAGCGACTCGCTGTAATTAGAAGCTTTAAAGGTGCAATAACCAATGTTATACTGCACCGTGTTGAAATAAGGTGTTTGAAATGCCGAAGAGTTAGACGCAAATTGCCGGTACGATTGCGCAGCTGTATCATAGTCGCCTTTCGCGTACTGCACTTCGCCCGTCCAGTAAGCTGTGAGAGCTGTTGTTTTTGGATCGATGTTGTATTTCTTTGATCGCTCGAAAAGCCGGAGAGCCTTTTCCAAATCTCCTTTTCCAAATGCTTCCGCTCCGCTATTGAATGCCGCCGATTGATACCGACCTTTATTTATGGCATCCAAATTTGATAGTTTATCGAGCGCATCGAGCGCGGCATCGTAGTTCTTGGTAGCCAAATAAACGTCGAGCAAGAACAAATACGATTCGTTCTTTCGGGTTGTATTCGGATAGACCTTGAGGTAATTCTCAAACGCTTTAATAGCTTCGTGAAAAGGGTCATAACTCAATTCATAAGCCAACTTGGCGTAATTAAAAAGGGCATCTTCGGTAATTTCCCTGTCGATCGTAGATTGAGATGCGACTTTGAATGCGTTTTGGGCGTAGTTTTTCTCACCCAGCTTCAGGTAAGCATCGGCCATTTGGTAAGTGGCTACTTGCACCAGGGTATCATTCGTCGATTGGGCGGCTTTATTAAAATAATCGAGCGACAATTTATACTCCCGCGACCGATAATAGGCATAGGCCAACTGATACTGCTCGCCGGCGGCGGCATTTGGATTTCGATCGATGTAGCGCTTCAAATATGGAAGCGATTCGGCGAATTGGCCTTTTTGGTAATAGGCATTGCCTAAAATCTGGGCAATCTCATCGCCGCGCACCGCATCGGCAGTATCGAGCAGGGGTTGAGCATAGGCAATGAGCTCATCATACCGCTCCTGATAATGGTAAATCTGGCTGATATAATAAGGTACCACCCCCGAAAAATTCTCGTCCTGTCCGGCAATCTGGAAAGAAGTAAGCGCCGTTTGATAATTTCCTTCCGCGTAAGCGATATGCCCATAATAATAATTTGCAGGTGCTTTGTAATCGGAGTTGGCATCTTTTAGTTCGAAGAATGATTTCTTCGCCACATCATATTGCTCCAGTTCAAAGGCTGAAAGCCCGATTTTGAATTTTACTTCCAATTGCTCTTCAGCGGTCAAATCGCGCAAGCTCACCTGCTTCAACCAATAAAGCGCGTCATCGTAATCGCGGCGATTAAAATTATACCGGCCCAGATCTAAGATGGCCTTTTGTACCCAAACGCTTTCCGGATAGGTGCGAATGAAATCTTCCATCAAAAATTCGGCGTCCTTGTGGAAAAGCTGAATCGCTACAAATGCCTGGTAGTATGTGGCATTGACATAATATTCCGACTGGGGCTGCTTATGTTGACTCAAATACGTCGAGAAACCTTCTCGCGAAGCTTCGAACTGATCGTGCTCCATCCATTCTTTCGACTCAAAATAGAGACGATCGGAGTCTCGATAAATTTCTGTTTGCTGGGCGGTAGCAGCCGAAACAGCCAGAATTGCAGATAGGAGAAACAGGAGAATGCGTAAGGGCATGAAGACCGATAGTTTAAACGGTTAAAGTAACGTTGGATTGAAGGGTATTTCTAAGTGAGAAACCAAAAGTTTTACACCCGAACGTGTGAAGAATACCCTCTGTAAGGCTTGGTTTTCGAAGAGATGAACGGCGGTCTTCAGAATAAATTATCATAGTTTTACCCAAAGTTTTTTCAATGGCATCAGAAAGCATAGCATTTCTTAGCGAAGCGACTATTTTTCAAGGCGATCACCTCGTATTGAACAAAGTGAATTTTGAGATTCGTAAGGGAGATTTCGTTTACCTCATCGGTAAAACGGGAAGCGGCAAGAGCAGTATTCTCAAAACGCTTTACGGAGCCTTACCCCTCAAGCAAGGCGATGGCCGTGTTGGAGAGTACGATTTGCGCAAACTAAAGCGTTCGCAAGTGCCATTTTTGAGACGCTCGTTGGGTATCGTTTTTCAAGATTTTGAATTGCTAGGCGATAGGTCGGTAAATGACAACCTGAAATTCGTGCTGCGTGCCACAGGCTGGAAAGACAAGGGCAAAATGGAGATTCGCATGCGCGAAGTACTCGATAAGGTTGGCATGGCCACCAAAGGATACAAAATGCCCCACGAACTGTCGGGAGGGGAGCAACAACGCGTAGCCGTAGCACGAGCATTGCTCAATGACCCCTTGTTGATTTTAGCCGATGAGCCTACGGGAAACCTCGACCCATCTACAACCCAAGAGATTTTAACACTTCTTTACGAAATAAGTCAGCAGGGACGAGCGGTGCTGATGGCCACGCACGACTATGTGCACATGACCAAATATTCGAGCCACACCATTCGCTGCGAAGACAGCACCGTGGTTACAACGGCTGCGGCTCCAATAAGTCTATAATGGCTGTGGCGTTGCGCGCATTCGAAAATCGGCTCTTTAAAATTTCCGCCCGCTCTTCATAAGCCATTATGCTCATTCCATTCGCACAAGCTTCCTCAGCGGCACGGCGAATATCTGTAGCTGTAGAAGCCATGATACATAATTGTTCTAAGTCTGTACCCTGCACCATTAGTGGATTTGCGATAACCGGCCTCCCGGAAAAAAGAGCGTGCAGAAGTTTCAGTTTGAAGCCACTGGCTTGATGCGTAAAAAGCACATGGACGCCTGCATTTTGCGAAAGGCTCCACAAGGTGCGGTCGTCGGGGCTATCCAAAAATTTGAACTGTTCGGAGCTCAATTTCTCCGCCTTTTGCAGTCGGGACGCTCCTCCACCCGCAAATATCACTTCCAAATTACTGCTCGCGAACACTTCGCGCATCAGATAAAGCGCGGCTCTATAGTTCTCGGCCACTGTAAAATTACCTTGAAAAACCACGCAATTAGCCGTTTTCGTTGAGTAAGGTGCCAATTCAAAACCATGAAAAGGAGTAAGCGTTTCGCAATGTGGATAGAAATGCTTGAAATATTGACAATCGCTTTCGGAAATCGCAAAATACCGCACATTGGCGGGGAGCAGCACTTCGTAATTCTTGAGAAAGCGCGCCTCATGGCGAAAGTAAAACCGCTTCAGCCAGTTGGAATCCGACTTCGATAGGGAGCGGTAATAAGCTCCTTCAATGTTATGCAAGCGCACCATCCGAAGGCGATTGGAGAGAGCAGGGTTAGACAAAAAAGCTGTTGTGTGCACCCCTTCAAAGAATATGGGAAAATCACGGGCTACCAAGGCTGTGAGCAGGTCTTTGGACGCTCTGCTGCTCACAATGAAAGGCCGGTATCGGAAGAAGTGGAGAAAGGAGAAAGATCTGCGGTAATAGTGCACTTCTTCCCAATACGCGTCGAGTTCCGAATGCTGCCCACGGCCGTATTCAAAGCAATGCAGAATTATTCCCACACCCGCTTCGTGGAGCGCCTTTAAGCGGTAAAATACATCGATTACACCACCGTAGTTGGGCGGATAGGGTACATCGAAGGCCACCACATGGAGCTTATGCTTGAAAGAATTCATGGAGCTTTTTTACAATAGGTTGAAATTCTTTTTGCCAATCCAAATCGGCATTGAGCCAGACTGTATTTGCCGCAAAGGTGGCCAAGTCTGTTGGATTATCACGCATCAGCTCGATGGCCGCCGCAATGGTGTGCGGAGTAACCGATTCCACCGTAATGCCCACTGCATAGCCTTCTACTATAGCCGAAACTTCGGGCAGTCGGCTGGCTATAATGGGAAGACCTACCAGGCTGTAATCGAAGATTTTATTTGGCAGACTCCACTCATAATTTTTATTCGATGCTTTGTCGAGGCTCATCCCCACATCTGCAGCAGCGATAATCGCCAACATTTCAGCGTAAGCCACGGCCGGTATAAAACACACTCTACCTGTCAAAGCTTTATTGGCAACCAAACTTTGCAAGTTATTCCAAACGTCGCCACCTCCAACTATCATTAATGAAACGCCATCCAGAAGCGCGATTGCTTCTACAAGCTCCTCAGCTCCCCGGTCGATATTGATTCCGCGACCCTGCAGCACCACCAAAAAATCGGCAGCAGACCAGCCCCATTCCGATCGGTGCTTGGGAGTGAACGCAATAGACGTGTCGGCCACATTGCGCAGCACCTGCACGTGGCCTAAGGAATATTTGGCTTGTAGCGCATCGGCAATCGATTGATTCACGGTAGTAACCAGCTTAGCCGCACCTATGCTCACCTTTTCCAGGAATGACCAAATTGCTTTAACCCATTTTCGCGATTGTACCTCAGGCACTTCAGTAAAGAATTCATGGCTGTCGAAAATCAGAATTTTTCGGCGCAAGGTTGCCGCGAAAGCATTTGCCGGAAGTGTATCTAAATCATTCGCCCAAAAGGCATCGGCTTTTGAGAAAAGTAAGATGAAGAATAGACGAGCGTTGAAAGAAGCGTAAAACAAAAAGCCTTGTTCGAATAGCATCGCAATACGCCTAACGCGATAGGGTCGCTTAATTGGCAAGACATTGCCCTTGCGCCGACCAATCAACGAAACTTCGAAGCCAGCATCATGCAGTGATGCGCAGGTTTTAGCCACCCGTTGGTCGAAACTCAAATCATTGGTTACTGATACGATTATTCTCTTCATTGGCGGCTGGCAAAAGTAATAAGAAGGCCGATGCCTATGGCGCTTGGCAAAATCGTATAATTTTGCAGCAAAATAGCCCCTATGCCTTTTCAAACGAATGCGTCGATCAAGAACTTCAACACCTTTGGAATCGAAGCCAAAGCTGCCTTCTTGGGCGTATTCACTCATACTAATGAATTGGGAGCCTTGCTTCAGGATTCAAATATTCGAGGGCTGCCACGGCTGATACTTGGCGGAGGTAGTAATGTGCTTTTTACCGGCGATTTTAAAGGCGCGATCCTTAAAAATGATATAGGCGGAATTGAATTGATTGGAACCGATAGCGATTACTATTATGTGAAGGCAGGTGCCGGCGAATCCTGGCATCCGCTAGTGCTGAAGACCTTGGAAATGTCCTGGTACGGACTCGAGAATTTGTCGCTTATCCCTGGCAGAGTTGGCGCAAGCCCCATGCAGAATATCGGAGCTTACGGCATCGAGATCAAAGATCGCTTTCACGAATTGGAAGCTTATGAAATAGCGACAGGGAAATTAAAAATTTTCACTGCCGAAGATTGTGCGTTTGGTTATCGGGAGAGCGTATTTAAAAATGCGCTGAAGAACAAATTCATCATCACATCGGTGACTTTCAAATTGCTTCGCGCGCCTGATTTGCATGTAGATTATGGAGCAATAAAAGATGAATTGCGCGATATGAATATAACCACTTACACCGCCCAAGCCATCAGCGATGCGGTAGTGCGAATTCGATCGCGGAAGCTACCTAACCCCGCCGAACTTGGAAATGCCGGGAGTTTCTTTAAAAATCCGACCATTGAGCGGGCAGCATATCTCGCGATGGCAGATGAATATCCTGATATGCCGCACTACGATGCGCCAAACAATCACGTAAAATTAGCGGCGGGCTGGCTGATCGAAAAGGCCGGCTGGAAAGGAAAGCGCGTTGGAAATTGCGGGGTGCACGCGCACCAAGCGCTTGTTCTGGTAAATTATGGCGGAGCTACCGGCCCGGAGATTTACGCCCTCTCGGGCGCCGTGCGCGACGCAGTGCTCGAAAAGTTTGGAGTGGAATTGGAGCGGGAAGTGAATTTGATTTAAGGCGATCCTTTTCAATCGAAAGAATTATGTTCGATGGATAATAGCGTATGCTAAGATGGCCATGAATCAAATCGACACATCCTTTTACGCTCGTTGCATTGACACGTTAGAAAAAGGATGTGTCGATTTGATGGATAAAGAAACATGCCAAAGGTGGCTGGGTTACAGGGACAATAGAAACAACACCGCGCATGATTTCGGAGTCGGTTTTTACGGAAGAAACAGTGATCCTGTTACCTAAGTTTGTAGAAAGCGCGCGAAGTTTGTCGGCGATTATCTCAACACCGTAAAATGCTAATCAGAGAAAAGGATCGAGATATTTTGCCCGGAATTTTTAATTCCATTGAATTATCCGTGGAAATATGGGC
>Ga0105045_10001007_pt1 | contig 22347 bp, 12 predicted proteins | sample MAT02_FD_78089 | JGI IMG/M metagenome (GOLD analysis project Ga0105045, IMG submission 78089) | Freshwater microbial communities from Lake Fryxell liftoff mats and glacier meltwater in Antarctica - MAT-02 (megahit assembly) | ecosystem: Environmental > Aquatic > Freshwater > Ice > Liftoff... | reverse complement strand
GGCCGGCCACATTCTCGGCTCCGCGCAGGTCAGGATCGAGTCTCGTGGCGAGGTGTGGGTTGCCTCTGGCGACTACAAGACCGATCCCGATCCCACCTGCGACGCGTGGGAGCCGGTGCGCTGCCACACGTTCATCACCGAAAGCACGTTCGGCCTGCCGATCTATCGCTGGCCCGCACCGCGCGAGGTGTTCGACGGCATCAATGCCTGGTGGCGCGAGAACGCAGCGGCAGGGCGCGTGTCGTTGCTGTTCGGCTATGGACTGGGCAAGGCACAGCGGCTGCTCGCCGGTCTCGACCCGTCCATCGGTCCGATCCTCCTGCACGGCGCCGTCGATCGGATGACGGCGCTCTACCGACAGGCTGGCGTGGACCTTCCGCCGACCGAGTACGCCACCACGGCGCGCGGCGTGGCGACGGGTGCCCTGGTCATTGCGCCGCCGAGTGCCGACGGCAGTGCATGGGCGCGCAAGTTCGGTGCGCATTCCACGGCATTCGCGAGTGGCTGGATGCTCGTGCGCGGCGCGCGGCGTCGCCGGAGCGTCGATCGCGGCTTCACGCTCTCCGATCATGTCGACTGGCCACAGCTCTTGCAGGCGATCGACGCGACCGGCGCCGAGCGCGTGCTCGTGACGCACGGGTTCACGGGGCCGGTGGTGCGGTGGTTGCGAGCGCAGGGGTTGTCGGCCGACGCGCTGGCGACGCGGTACGAAGGTGAGAGCGACGCGAGTGATCTGCCCGAGGCGCCGGAGTGAAGGCGTTTGCCGGCTTGTATGACGCGATCGATCGGACGACGGCGACACAGGGCAAGGTTGCCGCGCTCGTCGAGTACTTCGGTGCCGCGTCGCCTGCGGATGCGGCGCTGGCGGTGTCATTTCTGATCGGGCGTCGGCCGAAGCGGCTGGTGAAATCGGGCGACTTGCGCGCGTGGGCCGCAGAGGCTGCCGGCATTCCCGACTGGCTGTTCGAGGAATCGTACGCGCAGGCTGGCGACCTGGCGGAGACCATCTCGCTGCTCGTGCCGGAGACCACGGACGACGCGGAGAACGCGTCGCTCGTGTACTGGGTCGATGAGCAGCTGCTGCCCCTTGCACGCATGGACCCTGCACTCCAGCGCGAGGCGCTGCTGCACGTCTGGCGAACGCTGCGCGGATCATCACGTTTCGTGTTCAACAAGCTGATCACCGGCTCGTTTCGCGTTGGTGTGTCGGCCGGGCTGGTCGTCCGTGCACTATCGCAGGTCAGCGGCGTCGGTGCGGACGCCATCAGTCACCGGCTCATGGGCCAGTGGGAGCCCAGCGGAGCGTGGTATGCGCGGCTGGTGCATCCGGACACCGACGACGCCGACTGGAGTCGGCCGTATCCGTTCTATCTCGCCTATCCGATGGAGCAGGAACTCACCGCGCTTGGCGAGGCGCACGAGTGGCAGGTGGAGTGGAAGTGGGACGGCATTCGTGCGCAGCTCGTGCGTCGTCGCGGAAAGACGTTGCTGTGGAGTCGTGGTGAGGAGCTGCTGGCCGGCCGCTTTCCCGAAGTCGAGCAGACCGCGGAGTTCCTGCCGGATGGGACCGTGATCGACGGGGAGCTCGTGGCGTGGCGCGATGGTGCGCCGCTGCCATTCTCCGAGTTGCAGAGGCGCATCAATCGCAAGACCGTCGGCAAGAAGTTGCTCGGTGACGTGCCGTGCGCGATGATTGCCTACGACCTGCTCGAGTACGGCGGCATCGACCTGCGCACGTCGAGCATGCAGGACCGACGCGCAGCGCTGGAGACCGTGATCCGCGCGCTGCCCGCCGGCCGCACCATGCATCTGTCACCGATCATCGAGTCGCCGTCGTGGGACGCGGTACATGCCGCGCGTGCCGGTTCGCGCACCATGCGTGCTGAAGGCTTGATGTTGAAACGACGGGCGTCGGCCTATGGCGTGGGGCGACGTGTGGGCGACTGGTGGAAGTGGAAGGTCACGCCGCTCACCATCGATGCGGTGCTCGTGTATGCGCAGGCCGGGCACGGGCGGCGCGCGGGGTTGTATACCGACTACACCTTCGCCGTGTGGGACAACGATGCACTCGTGCCCTTCGCCAAGGCCTACTCCGGCCTGACGGACGTGGAGATCCGTGCCGTCGATCGCTACGTGCGCCAGCACACGCTCGAAAAATTCGGACCTGTGCGCACCGTCACGCCCGGCCTCGTGTTCGAGCTCGCGTTCGAGGGCATCCAGGAGAGTAGTCGTCACAAGAGCGGGATCGCGGTGCGATTCCCGCGGATCAATCGCTGGCGCACCGACAAGCTGCCTGCCGATGCTGATTCGCTCGAGACCATTCGTGCGATGCTGCGCGAAGTGCGAAGCACGGCATGAAGAAGGTCACGCGCCGGAGTGCTGCTCTCGCGAGTGACGCACGAGCGTCGGTGGACGCCCTCGTCGTGATGCCGCCTGCGCGTCGTACGCGCACGAAGCGCACGGTCGACGCCGCGATCGTCGATCTGCCGGTGCGTGAGCCCGATGCACTGGAGCGGTGGTTCACCGCCAATGGCTGGGAGCCATTCGAATTCCAGCGTGCCGTCTGGAGCGCCTACGCCGATGGCGCGTCAGGCCTCATTCATGCCGCCACGGGTACCGGCAAGACCTACGCGGCCTGGCTTGGCCCGGTGCAGGCGTGGCTGCAGGCGAACACCGCCGCACCCGCGCAGAAGAAGCGGAGTGCGCACGCGCCGTTGCAGGTGCTCTGGATCACGCCGTTGCGCGCGCTCGCGGCCGACACCGAGCAGGCGCTGCGCGCACCGATCGAGGCGCTCGGCATGCCGTGGACCATCGAAACGCGCACCGGTGACACTGCGGAAAAGCTGAAACGCGCGCAGCGCGAGCGTCTGCCGAGCGCGCTGATCACGACGCCGGAATCGCTGGAGCTGTTGCTCTGTCGCGAGGATCAGGAGACGCTGTTCGAGACGCTGCAGTGCGTGATCGTCGACGAGTGGCACGAGCTGATGGCGACGAAGCGTGGCGTGCAGGTGGAGCTGGCGCTCGCGCGGTTGCGCGCACTCCGCCCCACGCTGCGCACCTGGGGACTCTCGGCCACGCTCGGCAACCTCGACGTTGCGTGTGAAACGCTGCTCGGTCGTGCCGTCGACGGCACGCCGAACACTGGCGTACTCGTGCGCGGTCACGTGCCGAAGGAGATCATCGTCGAGTCGCTCGTGCCCGAGGAGATGGAGCGGTTTCCATGGGCAGGTCACCTGAACACGAAGCTGCTGCCACAGGTCATCGAACGCATCGAGCGTTCGCAGTCGGCGATCATCTTCACCAACACGCGTTCGCAGTGCGAGATCTGGTACCAGTCCATCCTCACGGCGCGGCCTGACTGGCTCGAAACCGTGGCCATCCATCATGGCTCGCTGGACAAGGGGCAGCGTGCGGTGGCAGAAGTGGGCTTGAAAAGCGGCCGTTTCCGCGCAGTCGTCGCGACGTCGTCACTGGACCTCGGCGTCGACTTTGCGCCGGTGGATCTCGTGATGCAGATCGGCAGCCCCAAAGGCGTGGCGCGACTGTTGCAGCGCGCCGGTCGGTCGGGGCATTCGCCCGGGCGCGTGTCGCAGATCGTGTGTGTCCCCACGCATGCCTTCGAGCTGGTGGAAGTTGCGGCCGCACGCGATGCGATCCGTGGCGGGAAGATCGAGAGTCGCGATCCCGTGGACCGGCCGCTCGACCTGCTGGCGCAGCATCTCGTCACGCGGGCGATCGGCGGCGGCTTCACGCGCCCCGGGATCATGGCCGAACTGCGGACGACGCGTGCGTACGGCGCCCTGACGGACGCGGAGCTGGACTGGGTGCTGGACTTCATCACGCGCGGCGGCGCCGCGTTGCACGCCTATGCCGAGTACTCGCGTGTGACGAACGAGTACGGGCACTATTTCGTGGCTGACACGCGTGTGATCCAGCGCCACAAGATGAGCATCGGCACCATCGTGAGTGACACGGCGCTGGCTGTGCGTTACCTCACCGGCGGCCGACTCGGCACGATCGAAGAGAGTTTCATTGCGCGTCTCAAGCCGAAGGATCGGTTCATCTTCGGCGGCCGCGCACTCGAGTTCGTGCGCGTCAAGGATCTCACGGCATGGGTCCGCAAGGCGCGCAGCACATCGGGTGCAGTACCCAGCTGGCAGGGATCACGCATGCCGCTCTCGACCGAGCTGTCGCTGGCGGTGCGCGACAAGCTGGAGGAGGCACGCACGGGCGTGTTCGGCAGCCCGGAGATGCAGGCAGTGCGAGGCATCATGCAGGTGCAGGCCGAGCGATCGATGATTCCCGCTGCGGACGAGTTGCTCATCGAGCGGCTCGAGACGAAGGAGGGGCATCATCTCTTCATCTATCCCTTCGACGGTCGGCTCGTGCATGAAGGGCTCGCGGCGCTCTTCGCGTATCGCATCGCACAGCTGTCACCGATCACGTTCAGCTTCGCCTGCAACGATTACGGCTTCGAGCTGTTGTCACCAGAGCCGGCGCCGATCGAGGAGGCGCTCGAGGCGGGGCTGCTCGGCACGCGGCACCTGTTGCACGACATCACCGAGTCGCTGAATGCGGCTGAGCTGGCGCGTCGGCAGTTCCGCGAGATTGCGCGCGTCGCGGGGTTGATCTTCCAGGGCTTTCCCGGCCGGCACAAGTCGATGAAGCAGGTGCAGGTATCGAGTGGCCTGCTGTACGATGTGTTCGAGAAGTACGATCCCGGCAACCTGTTGCTGCTGCAGGCGCATCGCGAGGTGCTGGAGCGTCAGCTGGAGGCCAGCCGCATCGGCGCGACACTGCGGCGGCTCGAGCAGAGTGTGGTGCGATTGATCGATGTGGAGCGTCCGACGCCGCTCGCGTTCCCGCTGCTGGTCGATCGCACCCGGGCGCGCATCAGTTCCGAGAAGTTGTCGGACCGCGTGAAGCGGATGACCGCGCAGGCGGAGCGCGGCGCGTAGCATACCGCGAAGGGACCGCGCCGTCCGCTGATGGCGCCGGGTACGCCCGCATCCCCGGCCTGTACACGCAGGCACAGCTCGAGGATTGGAAGCCGGTCGCGGCCGCCGTGCATGCTGTAGGCGGCGGCAGTGCAGAAGACAGGAACCAGTTCGCACTGGACGTGACGACGGCCATGATCGATGCCATCGGCGCTGACCGCGTCGGCGTGCGCATCTCGCCACACGGCGCGTTCAATACGATGGGTGCGTTCGACGGTGTGGACGAGCAGTTCACGATGCTGGCCACTGAACTCGGCTCGCTCGGCGTCATCTATCTGCACCTGGTGAATCATCAGTCCATGAGCGCACCGGCACTGCCTGCGGTGCCGGCGACCGACGTGCGATCACGGGCGACTCATGGCATGATCGTGGTCGCAGGCACGAGATCGGCGGCCACGAGGATCCGCGTGCGGAACTGCTGCACGGAGGCGTCGACGTCGTAGCCGACGGTTCGGCTTTCGCGTGGTCCGGTCGGTTCGAGCCGAGTGCCGTACGCGACCCAGCGGAAGCAGGTACGCGACGAGCTCGTACCGCACGACGACTCGGCGAAGAAGTTGTATGGGGCGCCGCTTCCCGCCGCACCGGTGCCGTTCCAGTCGCTCGACGGTGTGACGCGCCCGACGGACGGCAGCGCGACGTCGATGCTGTTGCCGTCAGTGCCTCTGACGCCCCCTTGGGCGGAGGTCACACTGTAGTCGAACGGAGGCGCGATGCTCGCACCGCGCTGGCCGTCGCCGTGACCGAACTGGGGCTACGCCAGTCCGGTAGATTCCACGGTGTGTCTCATGCCATCACACTTGCCGGCGTCGCCGTCGTCCTTCGTCCCGACCGCAGCATCTACCTGCCGGCGGTGCAGGCGCTGATCGTGGCAGACGTCCATTGGGGCAAGGCTGCGGCGTTTCGTGCGCAGGGTGTGCCCGTCCCGCACGGCACCACGCGCGCCGGTCTCGCGACGCTCGACGCGGCCATCGCCGACAGCGGTGCCACACAGCTGATCGTGCTTGGTGACCTGTGGCATGCGCGTGCCGGGATGGCGCCTGGCACGGTGCAGACCATCGAGGCATGGCGCGACACGCGACGCGCACTGCCAATCACGCTCGTGCGGGGCAATCACGATTACCATGCCGGCGATCCACCGGCGTCACTCGGCATCACCTGCGTCGATGCGCCGCTGCCGCTCGGCCCGTTCGCACTCTGTCATCACCCCGGCGACTGCGATGATGGTTACGTGCTGGCGGGGCATGTACATCCGGTCGCGCAGCTGTTCGGGCGGGGGCGTCAGAAACTCACGCTGCCCTGCTTTGCGTTCGGCGCGCGTGCCGGCCTGCTGCCGGCCTTTGGTGAGTTCACCGGCGGCGCCGTGATCGAGCGACGCGACTTCAGCGACGTGTACGTGGTTGCCGAAGACAGCGTGCTGCCGCTGCCGCGCGGGCGGGCAGTCGAAGCGCCGTAGGCGCGGCCTGATATCGTCAGCAGAGCCTATGGGAGTCGCACGATCGAAATTTGAGCACCGCTCGTCAACGGGAACGGCGTGCCATCGCCCGCCAGGAAGCGAAGCACAGCGGTTGGCACTCCCTCAGTCAGCCGGAGACGGTACGTGAGGAAGGTTCCTGGACGCATGGTACCCGTCACCGCTGATGCAGCCGCCAATGGCAGCGGCTCGATCGGGAACGAGCGACCCACACCGCCTGCAATACCGAATGCATCGAAGAGGGACCTGTACAGCCGACGCAGGTTGCGACTGTTGAAACGAAGGCTCGCCGGTGCGGTGGAGCGAGGCATTCCGCTGATGCTGTCCGTACTGACCGCCAGCGCGAATTCTCCCAGCAGCGCCGCCGTGCTTCGTCCGGTCGCGGCCTCCAGGTTCGCGCGACCAGCGAGATTCGTCTCGACCAGGCGGCGCAGCGTTGCCGCACCCTGCTGGTCGGCGATCCAGCGGAGCATCAACCACGTGCCACCTCGCTCGGCGAGGGTGCAGAACGTGCCGACTGCGCAGCTCGTGAGCGAATACGTGGCGCTCGAGAAGAGGTAGCGGTACGAATACAGGAGGTTGGGATTGATGAACGGCGAGGCGGAGTCCGGAAAGATCGACGCAGGATTCGTCCGCCCTGACGGCGCCGGGAATCGTGTTTCGTACGATAGCGATCCGATCTCCTCCGCCATGTGACTGAGCGCCTCGTTCAACCATACTTCCTCCGCCGGGCCGTTCCGTTCGAGCGCGTGCTCCCCGAACGAAATCATGTGCTGCAGTTCGTGCATGAACGTCGGCGGAAGATTCGCGAGTACATCGGCCTTACGGTGCGCGCAGCTCCATCGACCGCCCTCGTCGGGCACGTAGGCGTAGAAGATCTCGGCGCGGTTCGAGGTGATATCGGTGCTGGTCAGATCGTGATTGTAGAAGAATCCACGAATGAAGCCAGTGCTCGCGCACTGCGTGGCCGTCACCAGCGCATTCACGGTCGGCGTGAGCAGGAACACCACGCGGCCATTGCCGTCGATGTCGGATCCGTCTCCGAAGCTGGCCGTCACGGCCGGCGCAAGGCGCTGGTCGTACAGTGCGCCCATGCCCTGCAGCTCACCATCCGAGAGCGCAGAATTTGCGAGCGTGTCGACATAGAGCAGCACGCGGGTACCGGCAAAACGGAGTCGCGCGGTGACGGGCGTGTATGCGGGTGTCGCGCCAAGCGTATTGAGGACACTGAACCGCCGGAGTGTATCGGCGCTGCCCGTGACATTCAGGTTCGGCGCTGCGAGCGCACGAACCCTGTCAGCGGGCGATGGCGCGATCCATCGTGCCTCACGGGCGCGGAGCAGCGCATCGAATCGACGCGGCGCATCCGCGAGTGTGTCCGCGCTGATGTCATCGGCACCGATTCGCATCGATCTGGGTGGCAGTGCGCCAGGCGAAACAGCGAGTGCCGCGAGCGCCGTCGGCTCACCGAGCCGAAACTGGTATCCGCCGTAGGGCAATGCGGCTCCGGTAAGCTGCGGCACCACGAGATACTCGCGGTTGCCGCCGGCCAGAGCGAAACAGGCGGCCTGCGCGCTGGAAATGATCACATGCTCAAGTGGAGCCAGCGACCGAACCGCGACGGACACACCATTGCATGAGGCCTCCGTCGGAGTCGGCATGGTGGGCGCGTCAGTTCCGCACGACGTGAGCAGCACGCCGGCGCTCGCGAGCACGAGGGCGCGTCGCCTGCGGCGTTCAACGGAAGATGTCATCATCCTGGACTCGGACCACATTGCCTCTCGCATCGATGAGATAGACCATGACGGCGTAGACGTCGTCCCACTTGATCCTGCCGGTGGTCGGGATGTTCGGCACTTCGGTACCGAGATAACCCGCCGGGTCCATCGACCCGAGATCGGGGACGCCGTCTGGCGCGGCGAGGACTCCATCGCGCAGGCGAACCAGCACGAAATGTCCAACGAGGTCGCCATCCGGATCGCTGGCTTCGAGAAGGCTGCTGATGAACGCCGTGCCGTTCAGTGTCGCGTTGAAGAACCGGACGGCCGGTGGACTGCCGCCAACGTTCCCGATCTTGTGTGTCGCGATCCGGCTCACATTGTTCGCGGCGTCGAAGACGCGGATCTCGGTGCAGCGCCCGATGAGCGCACTGGTCTCGAGACCGAGTTCGAACGCGCCGACGATCGTCAGCGTGTCTCGCGTGGCGCCACGTCCGCCCTGAATGTTCAGACGCACCCGCTCCCTGCGGTCGGGTAGCACGCTGTTGCCCTCGCAATCCGTGATGTCCCAGTAGTAGCCGACCATGTCGGCGTCAGGATCGAACACCCGGAACTGGAAGATGCTGGCGCCTTGTGTGTAGCCGCCCGTCAGTGTCAGGAGCTGTGGCTGCCTGGCGGGGTCAGCGCACTGAACGCGAAAGGCGACGGCGGCACCGCCGGTGGCGCGCGCGGTGATGCGCTGGCGTGCACCACCGTCGCTCGTGATCACGCAGTTGGGAGCAACGCCTCCGATGTCGACCGTGAGCTCGCCTGCGCCGATGTCCTGAAAGGTCATGGTGTCATTGGCCGCCGTCACGCCCGATTGCTCACGATTCGCGGTGGCGTTGCGGACGCGAAACACGAATTCGTCGTCAGCGTTCCAACCGTCCGTGATGACCGAGAGGCTGAGCAGCCCGCGGCACTCGATCCGGTATCGGATGATGCCGGTGTTGTCCTCATCGGTGAGGGTGATTCCCTGCTGCGTGGCCCCGCTCGGGATGACGCATCGCGCGGGCAGGTCAACGGTCTCGACGATGTACGTTCCTGCGGTGAGCGGGACGATGATGGTGTCGCGCGGTGCCACCGTCATCTGCTCGTCATATGCGACGACGCCGGCAGTACTCTGCCGGACGCGATAGGTGATTGTCGCCGGCGCAGTGGCACCAGGCCAGGTCGTGAGCCTGGTCACGATGGCAAGAAACGGCGGTCGGGCAGGCGCTGTGGGCTCGGAACATCCCGTGGCAAGACACGACATGATCGCCGCCGCACAGAATCGTGCGGCGGCGATCGAGGATCGTACGATTCGCGACACGCGACAGCTCATACGATCACGACACCCTCAAGCGAACCGCATCACGGCGTCGTCGCGTTCGTGAACGGTCGCGTCCAGCCGGAATACCACGGGATCTGGCCGGCGCTGAGCACGTCGACTGCGCCACGGTAGTTCGTCTGCACGAAGCCTGCTGGCACCGTCTCGGTGCCGGCCTCGATCGGGGTCGCGCCACCGGCGAACGTCGGGCGCATGCGCCAGTCGGGCAGCAGCGTGCTGCGGCCATCGAGCAGGACCTGATCGATGCCGAGCACACCGCCAGACATGTTTCGGACGCGATACCCAGCCTGACCGGTAAGGAACTCGTTCTCGGCCGCATTGCCGGTATTCACGTCGCCAGCCACGGCGACCGTCGTCGCCGGTGCGCAGGTCGGCGGAACGTTCGTGGTGTTGTCGATCGCGCTGAACACGGCCGTCACTTCCATGAACGTCGTGCTGAGCACCTGCGGGTTGCCGGTGCCGAAACCCGTGCAGGTGAAGGCATCACGGAGCGAGATTGCCGCCGGCCATCCATCGATGATCGAGTTCGCCAGGCGCGGGCCCGTGCCGCGGCGGAACATCATCGCCGCAGTCGACGAACGGTTCACCAGGTTGCCCGTGACGGTGAAGTTGTACATGAGGGGCGCCGTGCGCGGAAGGTTCTGGTTCGATGAGTCCCAGTTGTCCATCTCGATGGCGCGCGAGTCGGCACCGGCCGACACGTCAGCCTGATCATTCTGGATGATCACGAACTGCGACCGACCGTTGTATCCGCCGGTGCCGTCGAACCCGTCGTCGTTGTTGCCCGTGATCACGAGGTAGGTCGTGTTCACCGTGCCGCCGAAGAACTCGACGCCGTCATCCGAGCCACCATGCGCCTGCACGTGGTCGATCTGCGTGCCGCTGCCGACACCGGCCAGCGTCAGGTTGTTGAGTTCACGGTTCGGCGCGACGATGAACCCGCCGTACTCGACGCGGACATAGCTCAGGCGACCGCTGTTGTCGGTCGGCGTGCAGCCCCCGTATGTCGGCGCGTTGCCAGCTTCACCAAGCTGCTGGGGGCACCCACCTGCGTCGGCCGCCACCGGTGCCTGTCCGCTGCGCGCGGCGAACGGCGGCGAGTTGCCGATGCCTGCATTCGGCGTATTCACCGTGCTCTTGCCGGAAATCCAGAGCCCGCCCCAGCAGCCCGGAGCCTTCGCGCCCGAACAGGTGAAAACGACCGGCTCGTTCTGCGTGCCGACGGCGAAGATGGCTCCGCCGCGCTCGACGTACATGGCCGATGGGTTGATGCTCGAGTTGCCTTCGATACGCGTCCCTTCCTGAATGTTCAGCGTCGCGCCATCGATGACGCGGACGACCCCATCGAGCTGGTAGACGTTGTTCTTGGTCCAGTTGATCGTGCCTGTCAGGTTGCCCGAGACGTTGACGCGATTCGTCGCGATCGGACCGCGGCCCGGAATCGCCGTGCCGGCGCAGGTCTCCGGATTGCCGACGGCGCGGCTCGAGATAGCGAGGAAGTCGTTCAGGTCCAGAACGCGCGTTCCATCCGGTTCGGTGCCGCACGCGCCACCGCTGTTGGTCGGGGAGACATTGCCGGCGATCACCAGGTCGACATCAACGGCTCCGTCCGTCCCGATGATGATCTGGTCATTGCCAACGGCGGCACTGGCCACTGAGAGGAAATCGTTCAGATCGATCACGCCATTGAAGTCAACGTCACCGTACTGCAGGTTGAGGCGGTACTCGCCCGGGCCAGCGGAGAGTGCGCCGTTCTTGCCACCCACTGGCGTCAGACGCGCCGACCAGTCGGCGATCGTCATCATCGCGGCGTCGGACGGCACGACCAGGCCGCCGTTCAGGCTCGTGCCACGTACCGTCGCGGCAATCGTGCGGACGTTGCCCATCGCACTGGCTGCCGTCTGGTGCACGTAACGGAGTGACGAGTAGTAGTTCTCCGCCTTGGCTTCGAAGACGAACAGCGCCACGCGGCCGGTCACGCCCAACGTGTTGCCGGCAATGAACCGCAGGCTGCCCTTGGCAGCGCCCTTGCTGTTGGCAACGGTGATCGCCTCACCCACCGGCGACTGACCGACATAGCGAAGACGCGCTTCGTCGAACTCGATGGCGCCCTGCACGCCACCAACGGTACCGGGAGCGGCGTCCAGCGAGACCGCGACCGCAATGCGCTCACCGCGCTTCGCCGTCTGGGTCGAGACTTCAAGCGTGATCGGCAGACTCGCCTGGCGCGGCATGGTGCCTGTGGTCTGCTCGTCAGAGCAGGCCACCAGCCCGATCGCCGAGGCTGCGATGACCGCGGCAAGCTTCGGAATGGTGCGGAAATACTTCATGGAAAAAAGTGCTCCGGGTGGGTATGTGTCGATCACGGCAGGTGGCGCGGCGCCACGGTGACAGCGAGCCACCTGCCGTCATGCATCGGCCTTCGTGGATTACGGCAGCGGCGCCGGGAGGACGTACGTGCCCTCGACGTTCACGACGTTCGGCAGGATGTTGAACAACACCCCAGCGTTGCGGGTCGAGATCACGGCGAACACGGTGGTGGTGCCCACCGTCGTGCCAGTGGTACCACCCGCAGCACGGGTGAACACGATGCGGACCACACCGACATTGCCGGTGATGCCGGGGCCCGTCATACCGCTGAGGACAATGACCAGCCCAGGGTTGGATCCGTTGATGGCCGGGGCCGCAGTGATACGCGGGTTGGCGATCGGATCGTCGCCGCGCGCGAAGATCAACTTGGTCGCGTCATACGACACGTTGATTTGTGCACCAACGATCGGGTCGCCGGTCACGCCACCGGTCGTCACGTCCGCGAGGTCCGGGCGATTGAACGTGCGCATGTCGATGCGGATGTCGACCGCGACTTCGCCGCCCGGGAGGTTCACCCAGGTGGTGTTGTATTGATAGCCAGCCGCCACCGGCGTCGGGCAGTCGATCACGACATCCCTCGCGATCGTCCCACCGCTCGGCAACGTGTAATTCGTCACCGGTGCGACGCAGCCCAGCGGCAGACCGCTGAACGCCAGCGTGCCGGTACCCGGGGCAACGGATGCGATGCTGTAGGCACCCGTGGCATTGGTGATGGCTGAGCCACCGCTGGACGCCGTGACGGTCACGCCTGGAAGCAGCTGACCAACGTTGTCCGACGTGACGACGCCTGCGATCGTGCCCGGCAGGCCGGTGCAGGTCACCGAGAAGTTCGACACGGTGTTCGCGCCCGACGTCACACTGATCGTCTGCGCACCCGGAGTCGTGCAGCCGGCCGGCAGGTTGGACAGCGAGATCGTGCGAGAGCCTGGGTTGACGGCGGCGAGCGAATAGGCGCCGGCGGCGTCCGTCACCGACGTCTGGCCGGAGCTCGACGTGACGGTCACGCCCGCGAGCGGGCCACGGACGGCAGACGTCACCGTGCCGGACACCGTGCCAGGTGCCACGACGCCAGCGGCGGCGAGGTCGGCGGCCACGATCATGCGCGCGCGGAACTGCCCGACGGTCGCGTCGATGTCGAAGCCGACCGTGCGGACGGACGACGTGGTCAGCGGCTGGATCTCCGCGTCGAACGCCTCCCAGCGGAAGCAGTCGTTCGACGTGATCAGCGAGCAATCCGTATCGTTGAAGAAGCTGTACGGAGCGCCGCTGCCAGCCGCGCCGGTGCCGCTCCAGTCGATCGACGGCGCGACGGTACCGAAGCGCGGCTGCTCGATGATCACTTCGTTTCCATCGGTCCCGGTCACGCCACCAGGTGTGGTGGTCACGACGAAATCGAGCGGAAACAGAATCACGCCAGCGGCAGGCGACACCGGCCACGTCGGGGTGATGAACTTCACGCCAGGCAGCTTGTTCTCGATCAGCACGTCGAAGGTGATGCGGATCTTGCCTGGGGCAAAGGCGCCGACGGCCGACGCCTGATAATTCGACGGAATCAGTCGAACGGCTTCACCGCCGAGCAGGGAGAGGTTCGGCGATTCCGCACCGCCAGTGGACAGCGTCGGTGCGTTGGCGGTCGCTGCTGCCGGCGCGGTGATCGAGATCTTGCCGTTCTTCGTGTTGATGTCTGCGGTGAACGCGAGCGGGCGGAACTGCGCGACCGGCGCGTCACCCGGCAGCACCGGTGAAACGCCCTTCTCGCTCGCACACGCACCGAGTGCCAGCGTGCTCAACGCAACGATGGCCGAGGTGACGTGACGCACACGGCGCGTACGCCCTGTGATGACTGACATGCGGGTAGACTCCTGACCTGGTGGGTTCCGAATTCTGCCGGTTGGCACACGCTGCGCTCTCGGTGCAGCGCGAAGCTCCCTTTCAGGAGCACGCGGAAGGATCGGTTCGGGGGGTAACGGCACCGCAGACGCGCATGTATCAGCCAAGTCTGCACTGCGTATCCATGCTCAAGGCAGCGTGAACTGTCCCTCGACGACCGTGGTCTTGCTGTTGTAGGAAAAGGAGTTCGTGGCCGCAGTGCCGATCAGCGGACCGAGGAACGTGCTGGTGGTGACAGTCTGACCCGAACCACCGATCGGCCTCAGGCGGATCGTCGCGATCACGAGAGTGCCTTGGTCCAGTCCCGACGTGGTGGAGGCGCGGAGCGACAGGCGGCCAGCCGAGGCGCCAGGCTGGTTCGTGGCGACATCCACCATGCCCGGGCCATAGTTCAGCGACAGGAACTGGAGCTTCGACGCGTCCCATCGCAGGGAATCGACGACAAAGGACCGCAGCGCCTCCGGACCAGTGGTCTCGGCGATGTTCGCACTCAGATCGTACACGATCTGCAGTGCGATATTGTTGTTTGCCGCGTCGTAGGCCTGCACGACGTTTCGCCAGACCAGCGGACGCGCGTTCGTTGGCGGCGGAGGCGGCGGCGGTGCCGCCGTGATGGTTGCCGTGGCCTGTGCGGTGCTCGTGGTGCCGCTCGCGCCCGTTGCGGTGAGCACGATCGTGTAAGTACCTGCCGCCGCATAGGTCACCGTCGGCGAAGAACCGGTCGCGACCTGCCCGTTGCCAAGCGCCCAGCTGAACGACGTGGCGTTCGTCGTACCAGCGGACGACAGCGCGAGTGCGACACCAACCTGCGCGCTGTATGGCCCGTTGGCACGCACCACCGGTGCGGGTGCACCAGAAGGTGGCGCGACCGCGTTGCTGATGACGATGGTGCCGGTGCGGGAGGCTGACGCGCCCTGATTGTCTGTCACGGTGAGCGTCACGGTGTACGCGCCGGCGGCCGTGTAGGTCTTCGTCGGCGCGACGCCGGTCGCTGTGGTGTTGTCGCCGAAGGCCCAGGCGTGACTCGCGATGGTTCCATCGACGTCCGAGGATCCGGCAGCAGAGAATGAGACCGCAGTGCCAACCGTGCCGGTGGTCGGTCCCGTGAATTGCGCCGCTGGTGGCTGGTTCGGCGCCGAACCGCCGGCGCCGACCGTGATCGTATCCTCCACCACGCGCACCGAATCTTGAAACGGCGTGGGTGATGAGGCGAGGAGCCCGGTGGTGAGCGTCGCGGACCTCGTACCCGCAGTTCCGATGACGGTGAACTGGAACTTCGCGAGCGAGACCAGCCCGGTGCGCGCTGGCGTGTTGCCTGGCGCGGCCGCGATGAACGAGATGAGGCCAGGCGTGCCCGCGTTGAAGATCAGCTGCGTGAGCTGGCCGATGTCCTCGGACTCGAACCGAAGCACGGCGGGATCGTAACGCAGCACTGCCTGCACACCCTTCACCGCCTGACTGGACCGCGCCGTGAGGTCGAGGCTCGCCTCCAGCACGACCCCCGCTCCTGGGGCGGCGGAACGCGGCGTCCACTTGTTGCGCCAGATGAACGGCGCCGTGCTGACAGGTCGCGGAGGTGGCGTGGCACCGACGCAGACGACGTCGAACGCAACCATCGCCTCGGCAAGCTTCCCCACGGTCACGGTACGCTGCATCGCACCGCCCTGCAGCGTGCAGTTTCCGGCGAGCCCGCGAATGGTGACGTTGTAGCTGCCTGGGCGAAGATTCGCGAAGTCCGTCCGCGGTGCTCCAACGGTTTGCGACCGCTGCGCAGCGAATGCGCGCTGCGCAGGTGGCAGCGTCGTGTCCGACGCAGTGCCGAGCACGTCGATGGTCCAGCCGTCATCGAGGCTGTCGCCCGTGACGGCCGTCACGACCGCGATGTCACCGCGGTTGGGATCCTTGCAGGTGACGGTGAACGCCACCGGTGTGATGGTCGTCGCAAGCGTGTCGGTCACGATGACCTTCTGCGTGGGCGTCGGAGTGGAGCACCGCGACGTGATGCCGCTGAGGGACACCGTGTACTGACCGACCCGCAGCGGTGAAAACCGGCGTGTCGCCGTGGTGCCGAGCACGGCGCGTACCGTATCCGGCCCAGTGATCAGGAGGTTGTACCCGTCCGGATCCAGCGATTCGCTCGACGTCACCACCGACGTGGTGGCGACCTGAATCCCTGGTGGAGGTGGCGTCACGACGCCACTGACGACCGATGGTGTCGACCGGTCGCCAAGTTCGGTGAGAGCACTCACCCGGTATCCGTAGATGGTTTCCGGCGCCACGTCGGTGTCGAACCACTGCAGTGCACCGACGCTCAGCGCCGACAACCGTGCGACCTCGACAAACGGGCCGGTGAGCGCCGCTCGCCGTTCGATGATGTACGACAGAACCGCGCCGGACTGCCCAACGGCGGGTGCCCAGGTCAGCCGCACGGCGCCGGCACGCGCAACCACGGCAGTGAGTTCCTGCGGCGCCGTGGCAGCGCTGAACGGTGCAAGCCCGTCAGCACATCCGCTGGCGCTCATGCATGCCAGAACCAGCATGACCAGTCCCGGACGACGTGCGCCTGCCTGCAGCTCAGCGAAGCGCATACCCCATTCCGATGCTGATGTTGAGCCCTGGCCGCAGGTATCCCACGAGCAGCGTCCCATTGTCACTCTGCTGCGTGTAGCGGACCTCATTGTCGGTCAGGTTGCGCGCCGAGAGCGAGATGCTGGCACGTCCGAACCGATGGCGCAGCTTCGCGTCGATCCCGATGCGTCCCTGCTCCACGACGTCACTCACCACGCGGGTCTCGACACCAGCCAGCACATCGCCGTACCGGATCACCCTGTCGCTGAAATAGTTGCCGAGCAGACTGAATTCGAAGCCCGACGGCAACGCGTACAGCAGGTTCAGGTTCACGAGCCGGTCCGATTGACCCTGCAGGCGCAGCGTCCGCGAGGTGTCGGCGTTGATGCGCGCCTCCGCTTCCGAGCGCACCAGCGTCACGTTCAGGCCGGCGGAAATTCGGCTCAGCCACCCGGGCAGGAACGTCAGCCCACGCCGAAACTCGAATTCGGCGCCAAGCAGTCGCGCGGAGGGCACGTTGTTCGGTCGGAAGTAGCAGTTGCCGGAATCTGTGCCGAGAAATTCGACGATCGGATCGGTGAACTGCTTGACGAATCCGCTCACCGACAGGATTTCTCCCGCGCGCGGATATCGCTCCCAACGGACGTCGGCATTCCGGATCGTGCTGCGCTGCAGCTCGGGGTTGCCGATGTTGGAGCAGTCGCCGGCCACGGCTTCATACGCATCGGTGGTGACTTCACGCGGATCAGGGCGCGCGACGGTCTGATATGCCGCCAGACGCAGGTTCTGCCTGTCCGAGAGACGGATCGTGAGGTTCGCAGACGGCAGCAGATCGTTGTTGCGCCGCGTCGTCACGGGTGGGAGCGTGTCCTTGCGAAGATTGTAGATGTCCAGCGCCCAGTCCTCACGGCGAGCCCCGCCAACGAGCCGCAGCCAGCTGCGGATGGGAATGTCCAGCATCGCGTAGTAGGCGCGCACGTTGTCCTGCGCCTCATACGGCAACGTTCTCGCGCCGTCGCGTCGCAGCCGCAGCAGCGATCCGCCGAGCAGTTCAGGGGAAAAGAGCTGCTCAGGCGGCAGGCGCAGCCACGATTCCGTGGCCTGCACGTTGTCCAGATTCGTGGTGAACAGATTGCCGTCGAAGCTGCGAAAGCGGTTCTTGACCAGGCCGCCAAGCTTGAACAACGCACCATCGCCGAGGAGCCGTGCAATCGGCGTGCTCCAGTCCAACTGTGCCGTGCGGACATCGTCGCGAAGGTACCGGAACCAGAAGGTGCTGCCGGGAACGTTCGGGAACATCTGAAACGTGGAATCCGTCGACGATCGCAGGTATGACAACGATCGGTTCTCAGGCTCATCGCGCCTGGCCGTCGCGATGGTGGCCTTCCACTCCAGTCGTGAGTCGAGCAGCCACGGGATCAGATGATCGCCGCTGAGCTGCGACTGCATCAACGTCCGCGTGATGTAGCGCACCTGATGGACACGCTTCTCTGCATCCTGCCCGTTCGCCGGCGCAAAGCCGATGCCCGTCGATACGAGCTCCTCGGTATTCCGGGTCATGAGATTCTTCCAGCCGATCTTGTTGGCACGGCCGATGCGAAGCGCGACGTTCGCAATGCCGCCAAGATCCACCTGCGCCATCGCTTGCGTGACGGTCGACGTATTTTCCGCGAGGCCGCTGGGGAGGAACACATTCTGAAAGAAGCGGTTGGGCGTCGCCTCGGTCTGGCGATTGTAGTTGGCCGAGAGCACGTACCCGAAGGGAGCCGCGTCTCCGCCGAGACGACCGCCGAAGTTCGCTGTGCCCCCGACGTTCGGTGCGATCGGCGCAGCGCGTGGTGTCCACGCGTTGCGCAGCCGCTCGGCGAACACCTCGTTGGAACCGGTGACATCACCTTGCGCCGGCAGCGGTGACGGTGGTTGCCGGCGTGCGCCCGCGTCAAAACCGAGATAGTCGAGACCACGCTGCGGAAGATGCGCGATGCGTTGAAACGTGGCACTCGAGTTGTAGCCGGTCGTGACGTTCAGGTCGGCGACGGTGGTGTTCGGAAACTCCTTCGTCGAGACCTCCACCGACCCACCGGCAAAATCGCCTGGCTTGTCGGGCGACGCGGTCTTGCTGACGACGATCGACTCGAGCAGCGATGACGGAAAGATGTCGAGCGGAACGATCTTCTTCTGTGGCTCCGGACTCGGCAGCTCGACGCCATTGAGCAAGGTGTTGCTGTACCGCTCTGCCAGCCCACGCACGACGGCGAATCGGCTGTCCACCACCGAGACGCCCGTCACGCGCACGATCGCATCACCGGCGTTGGTGCCCGGCGCCCGCTTGATCGCCTCCGCACTGATGCCGTCGGACACCCGGGATGAGGACTTCTGCATGGCCAGCAGCGCATCCTCGGAGTTCGCCTTGGTCGGCGCCGCCGTGACGGTCTGTGTCTGCAGCTGGACGACTGCACCGGCGAGGGCGAAGTTGACCGAGAGGCTTACACCGGCCGTGATCTTCACTCCCTCCTGCTGCTGCGCCATGTTGCCCAGTCGGAAGGCGCGCACGGAGTACACGCCGACCGGCACCGGCAGGCGATAGCGCCCGTCGAGGTCAGTCTGCGTGCGCAGTGTGGTGCCGTTCACGAGAATGTTGGTGCCCGGCAGTGGACGGCCGCTCGCCTTGTCGACGACCTGCCCGACCAGGTACCCGCGCACGATCGCTGGGGCCTGCTGTGCCGACAGCGGTGCCACCGCGCACGATGCAGCCACAGCGCACACGGCGAAGAGGGCACGCAGCAGCAGCAGCGACGATGACGATATGCGTGCAGTGATCATGGTTGGCTGTGTGGGAGCTGCGTCAGTGCTCACGGAGACGCAGCGTGTAATGAGCTGCGAGCGACTCGGTACCGTCGCGGGGCTGCGCGGGAAGGATCGGCTGCGGCGTTGATGTTTCTCCGTTCGTCACGTCGCGAGCAGGTCACGGACAGGTATTCCCCGTGCATCGAGCGCCGCAGCCGCGCGGCGTGTGACGCACTCAGTCCGCGCTGTCTGGCGGCGGCAGGGCACTTCGACGACGACGCCCATCCTTGGGTACGGCACCACGGGCCCGACGTCGATCCGCCAGCCGCTCGGTTGCATCGTCGTCGTGCGCCTGAAGGCCGAAGCGCGCATTGCCTGGATACTGGTTTCGTCGCGGAACCGGGCTGCGCTTGACACTGTCGTCGAGCGCGGACGCCGACGCTCGATCCGGATCGTTCGTCTGCAGGAGCGCCTCGATGTTCCTCGGTGCCGACCGCGGCTCATCCCCCGCCCAATCCCCGACTGGCACACCGCGCGCCAGCAGCACTGCGATCTCCGCTGGCGGCGCACCGCTGGCCGTGGTCAGTGGCATCGTGCTGGGTTGCCACCAACTGCCGACCCACTCCTCGACCTCGAGCAGCGCTTCGATGGGCGCGACGATTCTGTAAATGCGGTCGTCGAGAAGTACTGGTGGAACAACCACGCGCATGAGAACACTTGCGGGCGAAGGGGAGGTCGCCGTCCGCAGCGTCGCGGACTTGCAAAGAACCTCCTCGTCATTCGTATCGCCGGCATGCTTGTCGTGTCACGGTCGTGCTACCGTCGGGTATTGTCGCGCCATCTGCACGTCATGGCATCCGGCATGCTTCAGCGCACGCCCACACTCGCGTCGAGATTCCGCAACGACGCCGTGAAGTCCGAATCGCGCGGGTCCCTGGCTATTGCTTGCCGATAGGCATCGCGTGCCTGCGCCGTCTTCCCCAGCTTCTCGCGAACCTGCCCAGTACGCCACCAGGCAACGTCCTCCGATGGCTGCGTCACATACATCGGCCCCTTCAGGTATGCCAACAGCGCGAGTTCACCCTCGGCCAGCTCCACCCCAAGCACCGCTGCCAGCTGGCCGCGATGGAACAGCGTGCTGCGATCGCTCGGCATGAGCGCCATGTATCGGCGCAACGCGTCACGTGCAACATCCGCCTTGCGCAGGCGGTACGACAGATCGTAGAGCGCAAACCACGCCGGTGCACTGTCCGGCTCCGTCGTCACGAGGTGGCGGTAGATCGAATCGGCGACGGCGCTTCGACCATCGGCCCGCTCGAAATGCCCGCGCAGCAGTGCACCACGGTAGGGGTGGTGTCGCTCCAGCCGCCGCAGCATGGCCATGCCCTCCGAACGGCTGCCACCGAAGATCGAGGGCAGCAACCGCCCGATCCACGCCAAGGGCTCCAGCACATCCGCGCGCGTGGAATCGCGGGAGAACGCACTGCCGAACGCCGCCTTCGCGTGACGAACGGCGCGAACCCGGGACGCAACACCCTGGCGACTCCCGAGCTGCAACTCGGCCTGCCCAGTCAGCACCAGCGCGTCAGCCGAACTGTCCTGACGCGCCGCGAGCACCATCAGCGCCGACTCCGGTTGCACCCGTGCGAGCAACGCCTCGACGTCGGTGCGCTGCACCGTGGACACCTGACGTGATGCCAGCATCGCGCCTGCGGCGACCAGCATACCGAGCCGCGCGCCAGTTGTACGCTGCGTATTCGCTCCGCTGCGGCGCAGCGGGTAGTCCTGCTCCACACTGCGCCACGTCTCGCTGATGGAACTTGCGACGGCGCGCGCGGCGTCCGCATCAGTCATTGTCGACAGCCGGCGCACACTGGCCCAGAGCGCCTCGAGCTTCGCGCCCGCCTCGTCACGACGCGCGTTGATCAGCACCATGCGCTCACGTGAGCGCATCACCGCATTTCGTTGATTCACCAGCAGCTCCACCGCCTCCGGATCGCCGGCCTCCGACTCGTGCAGCACGATCTCCGCCTCGAGCCGTTCCAGCTGTTCGCGCGGGGCCGCCTTCTCGAGCAGCGAGAGTTCGCGCTCGTGCGCACTCATGGCGTCCAGCAGGCGCCGTGCAGCGCTGGCTGCGCTGTTGCTCGCCTCGCCAGTGGACGGTGGCAGCGTGCCCGATGCCGCGAGGATCTGCGTCACGAACTCCTGCGGTGTTTTCGGACGCCGATCGGCTGTCTGAGGCCGGATCACAGCCTGAATGCGCGGATCGCGCCAGAACGCGGAATCGGTGGGCTTGTACAGCAGGCGCTGGCGGTCCATCCACCCGAACTTGGCGCCCTTCGTGGCGCGGCGCACGCTCACTTCAGCCACCAGCACCACGAGAATGAGGCCCAGCACAAGGAGCATGAGCGAGACGAGCGGCACCAGCAGGTCCAGCCGAACGATCCATTGCAGCGTGAAGTAGTTGTGCGATGCCGGGATCATGTCCCGGATCGCAAGTCGCCGCGCGTCCGTCGCCCATGCCAGCAGCGGCCCTTCGCCAAGCATGAGCGCATAGCCGACTGCCATCGCCATCCGTGCCCATTTCAGGGACGGGGGCAACTGCTCATACACGTCGCCGGCGCGTCGCCACTTGCGGGGCCACCAGAGAAACCACCAGCGTGGCGGCAGCGTCACCACACGTCGAATGGTGCTCCACTCGTACCCACGCTTCCGCGCCTCCTGCACCTTGAAGCCCTGCAACAGGAAGAGCAAGATCGGCGACAACCAGAACACCGTCGGCATCGAGAACAGCTCGCCGCCACGCAGTGCAGCGCTCACGGCGAACACAGCGCTGATGGCGATCGTGACGACAAAGTTCGCGGCGAGGTGCTGCAGTTCGGCGAGCTCGTACGTCAGCGACTCATCATCGGATGCCGTACCGCCAACGGCTGTCCGAAGGCTGCGCCCATCGCTGAAACGCTTGGCCGGATCCTTCTCGAGGCATCGCATGACGGCGTCGCCCAGATCGGCCGGTACCGATGGCGCCAGCTCGGCCAGCGGTGGTGGCGTCGCTGACACATGCTGCATCAGCAGTTCGCGGAAGCTGCGTCCCTCGAACGGCAGCCGACCGCTCAGCATCTGGTACGCCACCACACCCACCGAATACAGGTCGCTGCGTCCATCGATCGACGGTTC
>Ga0105045_10001006_pt1 | contig 22349 bp, 19 predicted proteins | sample MAT02_FD_78089 | JGI IMG/M metagenome (GOLD analysis project Ga0105045, IMG submission 78089) | Freshwater microbial communities from Lake Fryxell liftoff mats and glacier meltwater in Antarctica - MAT-02 (megahit assembly) | ecosystem: Environmental > Aquatic > Freshwater > Ice > Liftoff... | reverse complement strand
GGGAGAGGAGATCGCCATCGCGGCGCGTGAATCCGTAGCCGGGGTTTCGGTGACCGGGTCGAGTTATCTGTTCGATGCGCAGATCGCCCGATTCCTCGACGCGTTGCCACCAGCGCCACCGATAATGCCGCCTGTGGATACGTTGGATGCGGCGGTGTCCGGTGAGCTCGAGAGTGGTGGGGCGGCATGACGGCGTTCCCGAATACGCTCCGCGTACGCCCCGAGGTGCTGCGACTGGTGCCGACCGATGCGTTGTCGGTGATGACGATGCGCGTACAGGCCGCTGAGGTGTGGGATGCGGTGCGGGTTGAGGCGGCGCCGACCACGCGCGTGCGCGAGGTGAAGCAGGCGGCCATGGCGGCCCTCCTGCCGGACATGGATGATGTGGAGGCGTTTGTGGTCAAGCTGCACGGCATCGAGATCCGCGACGAATCGGTCACGCTAGAGGCGGCCGGGGTACAGGACGCCTCCACGTTATTTCTCATGGGGCGTCGCCGGCGGGCGGTGCGGTGAGCGCCGCTCCGATGGTGGCGGATGCTGGCACTGGCTCCGAGTCGGTGGAGGCACTCGTGCAGGCCGTGCACCGGCTGCGCGCGGAGATCGGCAAGCGGATCGTGGGGCAGGACGCGGTGGTGGACGAAATCCTGATGGCGTTGGTGGCCGGCGGGCATGCCTTGCTGGTGGGGGTGCCGGGGCTCGCGAAGACGCTCATGATCAAGTCGCTCTCCGAGGCCATGCAGCTGGATTTTCGCCGTATTCAGTTCACGCCCGACCTCGTGCCCAGTGATATCACGGGCACCGAAATTCTCGAAGAAAGCGGCGGTGGCGCGCGCGCTTTTCGATTCGTGCAGGGGCCGGTGTTTGCGAACATCGTGTTGGCCGATGAAATCAATCGGGCGCCACCGCGCACTCAGGCGGCGTTGCTCGAAGCGATGCAGGAGCATTGCGTGACCGCCGCCGGGAAAACGATGCGGTTGCCGGAGCCGTTCTTCGTGCTCGCCACGCAGAACCCGATTGAGCAGGAAGGCACGTATCCGCTGCCTGAGGCGCAGCTTGATCGGTTTCTCTTCGATATCCGCGTGGGGTATCCCACCGAGGACGACGAGATCGCGATTCTTCGTACCACCACTGGAAAACGTGGAGCGCCGATCGAGCCGGTGTTTTCGTCGGCCGACGCCATTGCGCTGCAGCGCGTGGTGCGGGAACTGCCGTGCAGTGAACTGGTGCTGCGGTACGCAGCGCAGTTGGTGCGCGCCACGCGTCCGCAGGAGCCCAGTGCGCCCAAGGTGGTAAAGCAGTATGTGCGCTGGGGTGCCGGTCCGCGCGCGGGCCAGGCGTTGATCCTGGGCGCCAAGGCGGCTGCACTGCTGGCGGGACGGGCGGCCGTATCGCCGACGGATATTCAGCGCGTGGCGATGCCGGTGCTCCGGCATCGCATTCTGCCAAATTTCGCTGCGGAGGCAGACGGTGTGTCATCGGAGCCGATCGTTGAGGCATTGCTGTCGCACGTGGCGGCGCCGTCGAGCGCGCGCTCCGCGTAATGGCCGCGTACGGCCCCATGCTCGATGCCTTGCGCGGTGTGCGCTGGTCGACGCGCTCTGCCGTCGCGGCGGCCGCGCCCGGCGTGCACCGGTCGCGGCAGCGCGGCACGGCGGGTGAGTTCACGGAGTACCGTCTCTATCGGCAGGGAGACGATCCGCGCGCCCTCGACTGGAAGCTGCTGGCACGGAGCGACCGCGCGTTCGTGCGACTCAGCGAGGAGCGTGCGTTGCTCCCCACGTGGGTCGTTCTCGACGGGTCCGCGAGCATGGCCTTTCCCGAGGGGGGAGCGGCGGTGTCCAAGTGGCAGTTGGCGTGTGCGCTGGCGGTTGGCCTGAGCGCCGTGGCGCATGCGTCGGGGGATCCCGTTGGTGTGCTGGTGGCTCATGGGCAATCACTGCTCCGCATGCCGCCGCGCACGCGACGTGGCACCATCATCGAGATTGCGCGCGCGCTGGATGCGATACTCTGCGGCGGTGATCCGTCGCTCGCCGCACTGGTCGCGCAGGTGCCGGCCCGAGTGCGCTGCGTGATCCTAACCGATTGTCTGGGGGATCTCGACGCGCTCATCCGTCAGGCTTCCGTGCTAGTGGCCGGCGGCGCGTGGGTGGAGTGCGTCCATGTCGTAGCCGCTGCAGAACTGACGTTACCCGATGCCGTGTATCTGGCGCGCGACCCTGAGCACGCCGAGCGGGCGCAGGTGCTCGCGCCGCGTGCGCATGCCGAATACCGAGCGCGTTTTGCGGCATTCCGTGAAGACGCGGCGCAACGCTGGCGTGGGAGTGGGGCAGGGTATTCGGAGGTGGTGACCAACGAGGCGCCCGCCCGCGCCGTGCGGCGCGTGGTGGCGAGGACCGGCGTCTGATGTGGTCTGTGTCCTCTCCGTGGGTGCTCGGCGTGGCAGGGCTTGGGGCGATCGGCGTGTTGGCGCTGCATCTGCTCTCGGTGCATCGGCCGCCGGAGCTGTTGCTGCCCACCGCGCGGTTTGTGCCGGAGACCATGGCACGGGCGGTGGCGCGTCAGCGCACGCCGACGGATCTGCTGCTGTTGTTGCTGCGTATCCTTGCGGTGCTGGCCGCAGGCGCCGCCCTGTCGGGGCTGCGCTGGGCGCCCGCCGGCGCCCGCGAGATCACGCTGGTCGTCGCGGACCGACGCCTGCTGGCGGACAGCATTACGCTCCGCGCGCACGTGACCCGCTCAGCCGCTGCGGGGCGTGTGACACGCGAGCGCACCGCGAGTGTGAGCGATACGGCGGCGAGTGGGCCGCGCGAGATCGAGCTGATCTGGGCCGATGGGCTGCAGGAGCCGGGGCGCGCCCTGCCGCTGGCAGTGGAGCGCGCGGCACGACTGATGGCCACGCGCGCCGGCATCGAGCGCTTCGCGCTGTTGGTGGTCGCGCCCGCGTCACTGCACGGCACCGAGAGCTGGCAGGCATGGCGTGCCGCATGGCCGGGGGCGGTGCAACTCCTCCCTGAGCCACGGGTTACGTGGCCGGATTCACTGACGCCTGGCGAAGGGGCGGTGTGGCTGCCGGTTCGTGTAACGGGGGGGCCGCCCACTGACCTTCTCGTGTCCGTGTTTGCGCGCTTGACGCCCGGAATCTCGGCAAGCCAAACGTCGGCGTCGTCAGCCGTTACGGTGGTGGTGGAACGCGACACGACAACGGCAGCGGGCAACATCGATTCATTGGACGCCACGGAGCCTGCAGCTTCAACAGACGCTGGTTCACCGACAGTGGTGCTCGTGCAGTGGCCGATAAACGGCCGCCCAGCAGGCTGGCCGATGCGTGACGTCCCCGATACCGCAAGTGCCGTGAGTGCCGGTGGACGCGCGTTGATCGCACCCTTTGTGCGCGCGGTCCGTGCGCCAGCGCTCGCTACGAACGAGCGCGCGATCGCGTGGTGGAGTGACGGCGAGGTGGCGGCGATCGAACGAATGGTGTCGCACGGCTGTGTGCGCACCGTTGCCATTGTCGTTCCCAGTTCCAGCGACGTATTGCTGACACCGGCGGCAGGCGGCGTTCTGGACGCGGTACGGGCCCCGTGCGGTGGACGCGCGATGTCATGGCGCCTCGCCGATTCTCTGGTCGGTTTCGGCGCACCCGATGCGTTGGCACCGGCGGCGGCATTCCGTGTGAGCGCCGCGTTGCGAATGTCGCCTGCGGCTCGCTGGCTGCAGCCGGCGCTGCTCGTACTGGCACTTTTGGCCCTCGGTGTGGAATGGTGGCGACGTCAGGCAATGCGCGGATGAATACCTCCCCCTCGATGATGTCACGCGATCCGGTGTGGCGAACGGTCGAGCGCGTTCGCCGCCGGTTGCGCGGGGTCCTGCTGCTTCGCTCGGTGCTGACCGGGTGCGCGTGTTTATCCGTGATTACGGTGCTGCTCTGGCACCTGCAGGTGCCCGGGCTTGCGCCGGATTCTGCGGGTGGTCGGGTTGTAGCGCTTGCAGGTGGGCTCCTCGCCGCTGCACTGGTCGCACGGCACGCGCAGCGCGTATTTTTCGACTCGGCACGCGCAGCCCTCTGGATTGAAGAACAGCAGCAGCCGGCGGGGCCGTCGAGCTTCGCGTTGGTCACGTGGGTGGAGCAGCAAGCGTCCCGTGTTCCCACGCTCCGGGACAGTGTATCGGCCACGGACACGGCGGGGTGGCTCTACGATCGAGCGAACGCGCAGTTGGCGCGCACCGACATTGCCGGTGCGCTGTGGCGCAGTACGCGTCGTCAGTTGCTGGGCCCCGCACTTTTCGCGAGCGGCGCGCTCGCGTTGGTCCTGGTCAGCCGTTCACACGGTATCGCCGTAGTTGTGAGCGCCGCGTCGCGGCCAGCCTCGTTGGTAGCGCCCGAGGTATCGCGCCTGCTGCCGCTGGGGGTGTGGGACGTGCATGTGACGCCGCCGTCGTATACGGGCTTGCCCGCGCGAACGGTTGGTGATGTACATACGGTGCGTGTGCTTGGCGGGAGTGTCCTGCGCGTGACGGGCGATGGGCCACTCCCCGATTCGGTATCGGGTCGCGCGGTGCGCGACGATTCGCTCGCGCAGCGCACTCGCGTTGCGGCGCCCATGCAGACAATGGAAAATGGGCGATGGACGCTGCAATGGGTGGCCGCCGAGGTGCCCATGGAATTCCGCATGACGCGCGGTGGCCGTACACGCTTGCTGCTGCTGGACGCCTACGCCGACTCGGTGCCGGCCGTCACGCTGGACCTGCCAGCCCGCGATACGGTGCTTCGAGTGGCTGCAGGGCGTTTTCCACTGCGTGCCTCCGTGCGCGACGACATCGGACTGCAATCGGCGCGATTTGAACTGATCGTGAGTTCCGGTGAGGGTGAACGCTTCACCGCACGCACGGTGATGGTGGGCGAGCAACGACTCAATGGCGCGCGATCGGCGACTCTGAGCGCCGCCCTGGATTTGACGGCGATGCAGTTGGGGCCAGGCGATATCGTCCATCTGCGGGCGATGGCTCGTGATGCGCATCCGCAGAGTGCGCGCGAGTACGGGCTCAGCGACACGCGGTCGTTCCGTATTGCGCGAGCCGCCGAGTACGATTCGGTGGCCGTGGAGCCTGCGCCACCGCCTGAGGTAGATAAGTCGCTGCTCAGTCAGCGCATGGTGCTGCTGCTCACCGAAAAATTGCAGCAGCGTCGACCGCGCATGGTGCGCGGCGATGTGGTGACGGAGTCATCGCGCCTGGCGCGTGATCAGGCGCGATTGCGGCAGTCGGTGGGTGACGTGGTCTTTCAGCGGCTCAGCGGCGAGTCGAGCGCCGAGCACTCGCACTACGCGGGCGATGGGCACGAGCACGGGGTGGATCTGGCCGGCGGCAAGTTGTCGTTGTCGGCGAAAGTGACCGACGGCATGGTAGAGGAGGGGAACGACTCGCCGGTGATCGCCATCAATCAGCCGTTGCTCGAGGCATATAACGCGATGTGGGACGCGGGCCGTGAGTTGGAGGTGGGTGATCCGGCGGCGGCGATTCCTCACATGAAGTTGGCGCTCGCCGCGTTGGAACGGGCGCGAGCCGCCTCGCGCCTGTATCTGCGCGGCAAGCCGCCCACGGTGATTGTGGATGTGGCGAAGATCCGCATGGCCGGGAAGGACACGGGTGTGGTCTCTACGCGCCGTGCGCGAGACCTGGTGCCGTCGCGCGACGCGGCGCGGGACGCCCGCGTGGTGGCTGCCGCGCAGTTGGTGGCGCGCGACGCCGAGGCCGCGCGCGATTCGATCGCGGTGCTGCGCCTCGAGGTCGTTGCCGATGCACCTGCGCTCGCTGCGGCGCTCGATGCGTTGCTGCAGACCATGGCGCGCGGCGGCGATGTCACCGACGGCTTCGTGCGCGCACGCCGCGTGCTGGGGGGTGTGGTGCGCACTGAAGCCGGTGTCTGGTCACGGGCGGTGCCGCCATGAGTACCATGTCTCACGGCACGGCAGCGTCGCACGGGGCGGCGGTGTGCGGGCTGGGCACTCGCGTGGAGCCGTTCGTCTTCGCCACGGCCCAGTATGAGTCGGGCGACTGGGATTCCGCGCCGATGGTACCCGCCAACGTGATCGATTCGATCGCGCGCTACACCACCATTCCCGTGCGGCCGCAGGGTGTGGTGGCGTCGCTATCCTCGGAGGCGATTTTTCAGTACCCGCTGCTGTATCTCACGGGGCACCTTCCGGTGCGCTTCACGACGCGCGAGGCGGAGGTGTTGCGCACGTATCTTGCGCGCGGTGGTCTGCTGTTCGTGGACGACCACAACCACGACGTGGACGGCGCGTTCCATAAAACCGTCCGGGAAGAGATCCGCCGCGTGGCCGGACCGCTGGTGCCGTTGCCAAATAGTCACGAGCTGTATCGGTGCTTCTTCGTGTTTGAAAATGGACCGCCCACGACCTCACACGAGATGAACGGGTGGGGGGACAATCTCGTGCACGAGCAACTGGATGCCGTGCTGCGCGACGGCCGGATCGTGGTGCTCTACAGCAATAAGGATTACAGCTCCGAATGGAGTTTCCATCCGGACAACAAGCGATTTCTGTCGGTGGACAACACGAAGTTCGCAGTGAATCTCGTGGTCTACGCACTCACGCGATGACCGCGCCGCGTGGTGCATCGGTCGCCGCACATCCGCGCCGCGCTCTGGAACGCGTGCTGCGTGCCGTGGCCGTCGGAACGTTGCTGGTTTGTCTCTGGCTCAGCCTGAGCGATGCGACCGGCACGGCTTCGGTGGCGCACGCGCTGCGTGGCGATACCGCCTTCTGGTCCGAGCCGTCGGGCGCGCGGGTGCGGGATTCCTTGCGGGCGCGGCTCATGCATTTGAGCAGCGAAGAGACGGTGGGATTATCAATGGCGTTGCCCGGGGTGCCGGCTCAGTCTGCGCGCGCGCTGCTGGGAGCGTGGCCTGCAGCCAGCCGTCCCATCCGTTGGCACGATGCGACCGGGGCCCGCGGACTCGCGCTGTCCGTCACGCCGGTGCCAGGGCCGGTTGGCGGGCTGGACGTGCGCGCGGCAGTAACCGACACGGGTGCCGTCGTGCTGCGCGACGGCGGCGGAGTGCTCGACTCGCTGCAGGGCGCGGGACGGGTGGCATGGCGGCTCGCATCGGCCACGGGGACGGTGCGCGTGCAGCGCGGCGCGTCGACGGCGCGTGTTCCAGTTCCGATGCGGGTGGCCGCGCGGCGGGTCCGGCTGATCGCGGCGCCGGGGTGGGAGGCCAAGTTTGTCACGGCAGCCCTTGAGGAGCAGGGTTGGACGGTGGACGGGGCGCTCCGCATTACCGGCACGGCCTCGGTCACGCTGGGTGCGCCGCAGCGTCTGGATACCGCAGGGTATGCCGTGGTGGTAATGCTCGATAGCGCGGCGCTGGATGGCACCGCCGAAGACGGGGCGGGGATCGCGCGGTTTGTGCGGCAGGGTGGGGGGGTGGTGCTCGCCGGTGATGCGTTACGTGCGCCGACTGTGGCTGCGATCCGGCCGGCGCGGGCCACAGAGGTGCGCCGCGGCATCGCCGGTGCGTTGCTCACCGATCGGCCGCGAGGTGGGCTGGATGCGTGGGAGGTCGTGCTCGACCCGAGCGCGGTGGTCCTCGAGCAGGAGGCGAGCGATCATGGCCATACGGAGCCGCTCGTGATGGCGCGCCGGGTAAATGCCGGTCGCGTGGTGGCGAGTGTCTACCGGCAGACGTGGCGTTGGCGCATGGAGGGGTCCGACGAGGGGCTCGCGGCCCACCGGCAGTGGTGGCACGCGCTGGTGAGCGCCGCCGCTGGGGTCTCTGTCGCTCCGACGGGCGCCGTCGCCAGCTATCCCGGCGATGCGGCCCCGTACGCCGACCTGGTGGCGCGGATTGGGTCGCCGCTGGCCGAGCTGCGGAACCGCACACAGGCGCCGGGAGACAGTGCCGACCTCCCGTCACGCCCGATGTCGCTCGGGCCTTCGTTGCGTGATCGCCTCGCTGGCCGGCGGGAGCTACTGTTCATCATCGCTGCGATCGCCCTGCTGGGTGAGTGGGCGTCGCGTCGTCTGCGCGGCGCTCTTTGAAGCACGTCGTCCTCCGGTCTGTCATGCGTCCACCTGTTGCGCTGATTTCGCATTCCGACTGTGGTCGTCACGACACGGGTTGGGAGCACCCCGAGCACGTGGGGCGACTGCGGGCTATCCCGCGGGCGCTACGTCACGAGCAGGAATTATTCGAGTCGCTGACGCACCACGAGGGACGTCACGCCACCGTGGAGGAGCTCGCGTTGGCGCACGACCCCGCGTATATCGCGGAGGTGCAAGCGATGGTCGCTGCGGGTGGTGGGCGCATGGATCCGGACACGGTGGTCAGCGAAGGCTCGTGGGATGCGATCACGGCCGGCGCCGGCTGTGTGCTGGACGGCGTGGACATGGCCTTCGACGGGCGTGCTACGCGCAGCTTTTCGGCCGTGCGTCCACCAGGCCATCATGCGCTGCGTGATCGGAGCATGGGCTTTTGTCTGTTCGGTAACATCGCGATCGCGGCGCACTACGCGCTCGCCAAACATGGCTGCGAGCGCATATTGATCGTGGACTGGGACGTGCACCATGGCAACGGGACGCAGGCGTTAGTCGAGCAGGACCCGCGCATTCATTTCGTGTCCATGCACCAGTGGCCGTGGTATCCGGGTACCGGTGCGGCGGACGACCGGGGACCGCACCACACGGTGTGGAACGTGCCGATGGCGCCCTCGTTACCGTCGGCGGCGTACGTCGAGGCGCTGTTGTCGGCGATCGACTCGGCCACGGCGTCGTTCACCCCGGATCTTGTGTTGCTCAGCGCCGGTTTCGACTGTCTGGACGGTGATCCCCTTGGTGCATTCACCCTTACGCTGGAAGACATCCGAACCCTCACGCGGGCGCTGGTGGATCGCGCCGAGCGATGGTGCGATGGTCGGTTGGTGAGTGCACTGGAGGGCGGCTATGCGCCCGATCCGGTGGCGCAGGCGGTATTGGTCCATCTGACGGCGCTGGCGTGAGCGGGCCGCCGTCTGCGGCCGGTCCGATGACGCCGGTGGCGCCCACCGCGTTCGCGCACAACGGCGCCGAGCCATTGCCGCGGACGATCTTCCGCGCCGCCGATGGCACCACGGTGCTCGATGGTCATCCACGCGATGTCGCCGGCTGGGTGGCATCGTCCGGGCATCTCTGGGTGGACATCGATTCCTCGGTGCGCTCACAGCACGCCATGCTGGAGAAGGTGTTTCACTTTCATCCACTCGCGATTGAGGATACGCTCAATCCGCAGTCGCGCGTGAAGCTCGAGGAGTACGATGGCTATTTGTTCATCAGTCTTCGTGGTGTGTCGCTGGCCTCCGACACGGACGATCCGTACGATCTCGAAACGAAAGTGCTGTACTGCTTTTTGGGCGCCAACTATCTGGTCACCGTACACGCCGGCTCGATGCCATCGGTCGATCGCGTGTCCGGCGCCATTCGCCGGGCGCCGGAAGTGCTCGCGCGTAGTGTAGAGCGCGTTTTACATGCTGTGCTCGATGATACGGTCGATGATTTTTTCCCCATCCTGCAGCAGATCGATCAGTTCATCGATGGGCTGGAGGAGCGGGTGTTCGTGGATTTTGACGAGACGGCGCTGCGCGATCTGTTTCAGGTAAAGCGCCTGGTGCTGTCGCTGCGCCGTCACCTCCAGCCTTCGCGCGAGGTGCTCAACGTATTGACGAATCGCCCGAATGTGCTGTTGACACCGGACGTTCAACTGTACTTTCGCGATATTTACGATCATGTACTGCGTATCAATGACTCACTCGATACGTACCGTGAATTGTTGAGTAGCACCATGGATGCGTATCTCACGCAGGTGTCGAACCGGCTCGGGGTGACGACCAAGGCGCTGTCGGTGATTGCCACGATGTCGCTACCGTTCGTGGTCGTGAGTGGGATGTGGGGGATGAACTTTTCCCATATTCCCATGACGGCATGGCCCTACGGATTCTGGATTCTGCTGGTGGTGCAGTTGGCATTGGGGATGGCACTGCTGTTGTTTCTGCGTCGGAAGCGTGTGCTCTGATGCGACGCCGGCGTGCGTCTCCTCTCTTCAGCTCTTGGTGCGATGTTCTGTCCTGACTGTGGGACATGGAACCGGGCGGCCGCAGCGCGCTGTACGCGCTGCGGGGTGCCGCTGCCTGAGGTGACGGCGCCGCCGCTGGACGTGCCGGATGAAGAATTGCGCGCGCTGCGTCATGCGACCGGGAATCGGTACACCGTGGTCAAGCGGCTTGGGAGCGGCGGCATGGCGCATGTGTATCTGGCCCGGCACGCGGTGCTCGCGCGTCCGCTGGTGATCAAGGTGCTGCATCGTACGTTGGCACAGGATCCGGAAATGCGCGAGCGTTTTCGCCGCGAGGCGGAAGCGGCGGCGCGGCTGGTGCATCCGTATATCTGCGCGATTTCCGACATGGGAACAGCGGGGGACATCGAGTTTCTGGTGATGCCGTACTATGCGGGTGGCTCGCTGGCGGACATGTTGTCACGTCGTAAGACACTGGCCGGTGGTACGGCAGCGGCGATTGCGTCGCAGGTTGCGTGTGCGCTCGATTTTGCGCACCGGCATGGTGTGGTGCACCGCGACATCAAGCCGGACAACATCCTTTTTGACGAAGACGGTAACGTGGCGCTCACCGACTTCGGGATTGCCACGGCGCGTTTTCACGGGCGCTTGACCGCCAACGGGCGGGCAATGGGCACCCCGCACTACATGTCGCCGGAACAGGCGATGGGCAAGCTCGTGGACGGTCGGAGTGATTTGTACGCGGTGGGTCTGTTACTCTACGAAATGCTCATCGGCAAGCCGCCATTCGACGGCGAAGACTCCTATGCCGTGGGCTATAAGCATGTCCACGAGGTGCCGGTGGCCCCAGACCAGATCGATGCCACGATTCCGGCATCCCTTGCTGCGATCACCATGAAATGTCTCGCCAAGCCGGCTGTGGAGCGCTACGACCGCGGCTTTGAGTTGGCCGACGCGCTGATCGGTTTTCTCGGTACTCACGGCGGGGCCGATCTCCGATCGGCCCGCATGGCGCGCGCCTCGGGGCTGACGCCGCAGTGACCGTGTCCCTCACGTCTTCTCCCGATCACCATGCGTCTCGTCGCTGAAATTCTGACTGTGCATACCAAACATCCGTTTATCATCGCGCGTGGCGGCACGAGCGAGTTTCGGGTGGTTTGGGTGCGTTTGATCGACGACGATGGTGTGGAAGGATGGGGCGAAGCCGCACCCAGCGCGTTTTACGGGGAGACAGCGGACAGCGTGATAGCGGCGCTGGCGCGGTTTGCGCCACTCCTCGACAAGGCGAACGCCTGGTCGCTCGACGCGATCGAGCGCGAGCTGGAGAAGGCACTTCGTTGGAACGCGGCGGCGCGCTGTGCCGTCAGTGCCGCATTGCACGATCTGGCGGGTAAGCGCCTGGGCGTGCCGCTCTGGAAGCTCTGGGGGCTCGACGCCGCCGCCGCTCCACGTTCGAGCTTTACCATCGGCCTTGCGCCCGATGACGACACGCTGCGAGCCCGTGTACGCGAGGCCGCCTCGTTTCCCATTCTCAAGATCAAGCTGGGCACGCCACGCGACGCCGAGACCCTGCGCATCGTGCGGCAAGAAGCGCCGCGCGCTACGCTGCGCGTGGATGCCAACGCCGCCTGGACGGTCAAGCACGCGCTGGCCATGTTGCCGGTGTTGAGCGATGTGGGCGTGGATATGCTGGAGCAGCCACTGGCTCCCCACGACATCGAGGGGATGCGATTCGTGCGCGACCGCGCACCCATGGCGGTCGTCGCAGATGAAAGCTGCCTGGTGGCCACCGATATTCCCAAGCTGGTGGGCGCAGTTGATGGCATCAACATCAAGCTGGCCAAGTGTGGCTCGGTACGCGAAGCGCTGCGCATGATCGCCGTCGCGCGCGCGCACGGTCTTCGCGTGATGTGCGGCTGCATGATCGAAACCACACTCGGCATTGCCGCCGCCGCGCACTTCGCGCCGCTGCTTGACGACGCGGATCTCGACGGCGCCGCGCTACTGGCCGACGATCCGTTCACCGGTCTTGGTATTCCCGGCGGGCAGATCACGCTTGGTGCGGCGCCCGGGCTCGGCGTGCAGCGCCGGTAGCCATCGTATGCATCGTCGTACGGGCGTTGCGAGCGATCGGCGCGGCGCTTCCTTGCATGGCCGGTAATTGCGCGTCGTGACGGAGTCGCAGCATTTCATCGAGGTGGCATTGCCGGTGCCGCTGTTCCGTACGTTCACCTATCGGGTGCCCGACGGCATCGCGGTGCCGGTGGCGGTGGGCGCGCGTGTGCTGGTTCCGTTCCGCGCCGGTCGTGAGATCGGCATTTGCCTTGGCGAGGCGGTGCCCACGGCGGGTATGACGATCAAGCCCATCGTGGCCGTAGTGGACGAACTCCCCGCGTTGCCGGCGCCGTTGGTGCAGACCGGACGCTGGATCGCCGACTGGTACGCGGCGCCGCTGGGTCTCACGCTCCGCTCGATGCTGCCGACGGCACTCACGTCCACCCGTACGCCGTCGCCATCAGCCAAAACGCGTCGTGTGGTGCATGTCGTGCAGGATTTGCCCTCGCTGCTGCAGCGGGAGCGGACGTTTGCGCGGGCGCGTCAGCAGCGCGCGGTCTACGATCTGCTCGAGGCGCAAGGCGGTATGGCACCGCTGGATGCGCTGCGCACGCAGGCGAACTGCAGCGCCGGCGTGATCACGGCCATGGCCAAGCGCGGCCTGGTGGAGATCCGCGACGAGGTCACATCGCGCGATCCGTTCGCCGAACGTATCGGCGTGCTGCCGCCGCCGTCGCCCAATGTGGCGCAACGTGATGTCGTGTCGGCCATCCTCGCCGGCGACCCGGGGCAGGCGTTTTTGTTGCACGGCATCACGGGGAGCGGGAAGACGCTGGTGTACATCGAGGTGTTACGTGCGGTGCTGCAGCAGCGCGACAAAACGGCCATCGTGCTGGTGCCCGAAATTGCGCTCACCTCACAAACGGTGGACCGGTTCCGCGGCGCCTTTGGCAACGACGTGGCGGTACTGCACTCGGGGCTGAGCGACGGGGAGCGGCTGGATGCGTGGCAGGCGCTGCGGCGCGGTGAGCGGCGAATCGCGGTGGGCGCACGCTCGGCGCTCTTCGCGCCGCTCGAGCGTGTCGGTGTGGTGATTGTCGATGAGGAACATGAGGGCAGTTACAAACAGTCCGAGGCGCCTCGCTATCATGCGCGCGAAGCGGCCATCGTGCGCGCGCGCATCGAGGGGGCCGTGGTGGTGCTTGGTAGTGCGACGCCAAGCCTTGAGAGTTGGGAGCGCGCCGAACGCGGGCAGGCGATCCGGCTCACCCTGCCGGACCGCGCCGGTGGCGCGCAATTGCCGCCGGTGCAGGTGGTGGATCTTCGGGATACCATGCGCGAAGCGGTGGCCGGTCGGGCGCCGAACGCGCCGTATGATCCCACGCTGGGGGTGTTCAGTCCCGGCCTGTATGCGGCGATCGAGTCCCGCCTCGTACGGGGGGAACAGACGCTACTGCTGCTCAATCGCCGCGGGTATTCGTCGTTTCTGCAGTGCCACGCGTGCGGCGATGTCCCAGCGTGTCCGCACTGCAGCATTTCGCTCACGTATCATCGGGTGCCCGAGGCACTGGTCTGCCACTATTGTCAGCACCAGATCGCGGTACCGGCGCGTTGCTCAGCCTGCGATGAGGATGCATTGCAGCGCCGCGGGCTGGGTACCCAGCAGGTAGAGCGACTGGTGGCTGAACGGTTTCCGAGTGCGCGGATCGCGCGCATGGACGTGGACACCACCAGCGGCAAGTGGGCGCACACGCAGATTCTCGATCGCGTGGGGCGGGGTGAGGTGGATATTCTGCTGGGCACGCAGATGATCGCGAAGGGGCTCGACTTTCCCAACGTGACGCTGGTGGGGGTAATCGATGCCGACACGGGGCTCAACATGCCCGACTTTCGCGCCGCCGAGCGTACGTTTCAGCTGTTGAGTCAGGTGGCTGGCCGGGCAGGGCGAGGCCCCAAGGGCGGAGATGTGATCATCCAGACGCGGATGCCCACGAGCCACGCGGTACGTCATGCGGTGACGCACGATTTCGTGGCGTTTGTGCGCGAGGAGTTGGGGGCGCGGCGCCTGCCCGCATACCCACCGTTTGTCTCGATTGCCAATGTGATGATCAGCGGCACCGACCAGGCGGCCACTGCGGCGGCGGCGCTGCAGGCGGCGGTCTGGGTGAAGGCGCTGGTCACCAAGAAGGCGCTGCGTGATCTCGTGTTGGTGGGGCCGGCGCCTTGTCCGATTGATCGCATCAAGGATCGATGGCGCTGGCATTTCGTGCTCAAATCGTCGCAACCCAAGCTGATGACGCGCGTGGCACGTTACGTGGCCGAACGGTGCCCGGTACCGCGTGAGCACGGGCTGCGGGTGAGTGTGGACCGGGATCCGGTGTCGTTGTTGTAATCGGTTATTTTTCAGAATGACTTCCCGCACGCTGCGCGCAATTCCGCCCTACGTCTTCTACGAGCTCGACGCGCGCCGCCGAGTGCATCGTGAAGCCGGACGCTCCCTGATCGATCTCGGAATCGGCAGCCCCGATCAGTCGGTGCCGCCGTTGGTGGTGGAGGCGATCCAGCATGCCGCCTCGCGACGTGAGATCAGTGGCTATCCGCATTTTCGCATGCATCCCGAGTACGCGGCTGCGGTCAGCACGTATTTGCATGAGCGGTTCGCGGTGAGCGTCCATCCGCACCACGAACTACTGGCGCTGGCCGGTTCGAAGGAGGGCCTCGCCGAGCTGATTCTCTCGCACGTGAATCCGGGAGATGTCGTGCTGGTGCCGGAGATCTACTATCCCGTGTACGCGCGGGCCACGATGCTTGCCGGTGCGACCCCCGTGTTCGTGCCGTTTCTCCGCGATGGGCGACTCGATCTGGCGGCGATTGCGCCGGATGACCTCGCGCGGGCAAAGGTGATGATTGTGAATTATCCGAGCAATCCGACGACGGCTACGATCACGTTGTCCGATTTTGCCGAGTTGGTGGCGTTCGCCAGGGAACACGCACTGCTGCTGATCAGCGATCTGGCGTACAGTGAACTCTCGTTCGACGGCTTTGCGGTGCCGAGCGTACTGCAGGTGCCGGGGGCATCGGAGGTGGCGGTGGAGATGCACACCTGTAGCAAGAGTTTCAGTATGGCCGGGCTGCGCATCGCGTTCATGGCCGGCAGTGCTGCGGCCATTGCCACGGTCGATGCCTATCGCTCCAATATTGGCTACGGCGTCTCCACGCTGTCGCAGCTTGCCGGTGCGGCAGCTTTCGCCAACCATGCTACACTCGTGCCGCCGATTGTGGCGGAATATCGGGCGCGGCGCGATGCGCTGGTGGGGGCGCTGCAGGCCGGAGGGTGGCCGGTGGAGGCGCCGAAGGCCACGATGTATCTGTGGCTGCCGGTTCCGGTTGGATATGACGACTGGGGCTGGGTGGATGCCCTGATGTCGGGACCTGGTCTTGTGGTGACGCCCGGCATCGCGTTTGGCGATGCCGGGCGTGGGCGCTTCCGGATCTCGCTGGTGCAACCGGCGGCTCCGCTGTTGCAGGCCGCTACGGCCATCACCGCGATGCCATCACGCCTGCTGGCGTGACGGCATCGCGGGAGTGTGCCGCATTACTTGGCCGGCTTGGGCTCGCTGAGCGCGATGTCCCACTGCACCTGCACTTCGTTCTGGATCGGATTGAGCTTGGAGTTGTAGGCGATGCCGTAGTCTTCACGCTTGATCGCGAACTGCCCGCGGAAGCGACCCGTGCCCTGCTCGTAAAACATCATCGTGGCCGGCACCACGATGCGCTTGGTCACGCCGCGCACCGTCAGGTCTCCGGTGATATCCAGCTTGCCTTCTCCCGTCTTCGTCACGCCCGTGGACTTGAACGTGATGCTCGGGTGCTTCTCCACGTCGAAGAAATCGGCGCCACGGAGGTGCCCGTCTCGGCGGTCACTGCGCGTGTTGATGCTGGCCGCGTCAATGGTGAGGGTGACGGATGACGCGTCCCAGTTCGCAGCGTCGAGCGCCACGGTGGCGTCCCACTTGCTGAAGTGGCCATGTGCGCTGAGCATGCGCGAATCAGCCACAAAGTTGATCTCGCTGTGCGCCTTGTCGATTACGTGCACCGTAGGCGACGGGAGCTGGCGGGCGGCAAGGAGGAGGGGGAGAGCGAGCGCGGTAGCGACGCGACGGGCAGTGAACATCAACAACTCCAGGCGAAGAGGATGGTCGGTCTCCAGCCAGAAAGCTGGAAGGAAACTACTTCAGTACTAAGATATACTGCTCGCTCGCTGGCACAAGGGAGGGTCGGCGTCCGACCAGAAAAGCGCGACCGCGCCATGTACACCAGATAGAGCGCCGGTGATCTTTAGCAGGTGACCCGCTTCCGACCGCCGGACTTTACTGTCGCGCCCTTCAAGAAGTCCCCCGATGCCCGAGTAGTTCCGGCACCGGCGGATGGTGTGCTGCCTTCGGACTTCTTCGCCACCACGAATCTGCCAACGTACGTGAAGGTGCAGGGCGCGTGGCGGCTCCCCCGCGAACCGCGGATGGACGCTGCGCTCGTCCTCGGCGCCGACGGCGAGTTGCGCGTGCGCGAGGGTCGTAGGGTGAAGCACGGTGATCTGGTGGTCGTCGGGCGCGCGGAAGATGGGACCGACGGGGTATTCGTTCACGCGCATGCGTTCGCGGATGCCGAAGACAGCAGCGAATTCCGCTTCATGACCAGCGAGGTCTCGCGCGAGAAGCCGATCGACTACGGCCGGATGGCGCGCACGCTGGTTGAGCAACGTGAGCGCGGCGGCTACGTGATCTGGGTGACCGGGCCCGCCCTGGTGCACTCGCGGGCCCGAGCGGACATGACGTGGTTTGTAGAGCAGGGATTCGTGCAGGCACTGCTGGCCGGTAACGCGGTGGCGGTGCACGATATCGAAGCGGCAATGTTCGGTACCACTCTGGGCATGACCGGCACCGGACAGGCGAGCACGGGCGGCCACGGACTCCACATGCGCGCGATCAATACGGTGCGCGGGGCGGGATCGATCGCTAACGCCGTGGGGCAGGGGCTTATAACCAGCGGCATCATGCACGCGTGTGTGACGCATGGCGTACCGTATGTGCTCTGCGGCTCCATTCGCGACGACGGGCCACTGCCCGAGGTGGTCACGGATGCGATCGAGGCACAGGATGCCATGCGTCAGCATACGATGCGCGCGACCATGGCGGTCATGATTGCCACGGCGCTGCATGCGATTGCGACCGGCAACATGCTGCCGTCGTTCACCATGGACGATGACGGGACGTTGCACGAGTTACCCACGATCTGTGTGGACTCGTCGGAATTCGTGGTGAGTAAGCTCAAGGACCGGGGCACCCGACAGGCGTTCGGGGTGGTGACGAATGCGCAGGACTTTCTTCATATTCTGCGGCTCTTTGTGGAGCGCGAGCAAGATGCGCGCGACCGCGAAGTCACAGAGCGCGCGAGCGCGTCGCGTGGCGGCGTGTCGCCTTACCCGTTTCTTCCGATTACCTGATGACTGTGTCCGAGACGCCCGAACACGAGCTGGACCTTGCCGAACCGCAAGCACTGGCAGTTTCCGCGACGACGGCGGCGGTGCCGGATCGTGCCGACGCGCCGGTGTCTGAGATCGCCGAGCGGTTTCTGCGCGCGATCTTGACCAAGGTGCCGCTCAATCGGATTGAGGAGCTGCATCTGTTCTCGCCGCTGCGTCAGGGCGGTGCGGAGACGGGCATCGCGGTGATCGCGGCACGGGTGCCGGTGGCGGTCGCGCCCGTGGTGGAGACTGAGGATTCCGCGCCAGAGTTGCCGGTATTAATGGTGCGACACACCGTCTTCACCGCACGGTATCGCTTGGTTCAGAAGGGCCCCGAGCGCGGCAATTGGGAGTCCGATGTGGTGGCAGAGGCCGAAGCGCCGCTGATCACGGTGGAGATGGTGGTGCGCGGCGTGCAGCGTCGTGCCGGGGAAGAGTCGGACACCACGCGCTATTCGGCCGCACAGATTGCGCGGGCTCTGCGCATGCCGCTGCCGACGGCATGATGCCGAGTAAGGCGAGCTGACGCGGTGAGTCACGACGACCTGCACGATGAAGAGAATGCTGCGACGTCTGCGACGAGTGCCGCAGCGAGTGCGGGCGACCGTGCAGCGTTTCGTCGCTTTTTGCGCGATCATAACCTGCCAGCCACCGCACAGCGCTTGGCGATCGCCGATGCGGTGCTCGGCACCGATCAGCACCTCTCGGCGGAGGACGTAGCGCAGGCGCTACGCGCGCAGGGTGCCACGGCGGGAACGGCGACGGTGTATCGCACCCTCGATGTGCTCGTGCGCAGCGGCCTCGTCGTAGAGCGTGACTTCGGAGAAGGCTTCAAGCGCTACGAAGCGTCGCGCGGTGTGCCGCATCACGAACATCTGCTGTGCACGACGTGTGGGAAAGTCACGGAGTTTCGCGACGAGCGGCTGGAGCGCATGACGACGCTCCTTGCCGAAGCGCACGACTTTTCACGTCAGCGCCACCGCTTGGTGATTTACGGGTTGTGCGGTGCGTGTCGTCGTGGGGCGGCTCGACCGGCGAGATGAGCGTTACGCTGCTTCGATTGATTCCAGTAATTGTTGTCGTTGCAACAGTCGAGCATAGCGGCCGCCAAGCTGCACCAGTTCGTCATGTCGGCCCTGTTCCACGACGCGTCCGTCTTCGAGCACGAGAATGTGGTCGGCCTCGCGAACCGTGCTGAGGCGGTGCGACGTGATCACGGCGGTGCGCCCCGAGAGCGCCGTGCGCAGTCCGTGCAGAATGGCTGCTTCGGTTTGGGTATCCACGGCCGAGAGCGCATCATCAAGCAGCACGAGTCGTGGATGACGGGCGAGGGCGCGGGCCAGCGAGGCACGCTGTTTCTGACCACCTGAGAGGTTGATGCCACGTTCACCGAGTCGCGTGGCGAGTCCATCAGGTAGGCGCTCGAGCGTCTCGCGGAGCTGCGCAATGTTGGCCGCAGCATGCAGCACCTCGGGGGTGCTGTCGCTCAATCCGTACCCGATGTTGTCGCCAATGGACTCGCTGAAGAGCAGCGCTTCCTGCGGGACATAGCCGATTTCCTCGCGCAGCCGAAGCAGTGGAATTGTGCGGATGTCTACGCCATCGATGAGGATGGTGCCTTCTTGGGGATCGAACAGTCGCGGGATCAGGTCCATCAACGCGCTCTTCCCCGAGCCGGTAGCGCCGACTATCGCGAGTGTCCCGCCCGCCGGCACCGCGAACGAGACATCGCGCAGCACCCAGCGAGGCTCCGGCATCGGCTGCGTTGCGGTGCCATAGTCCGCCTCGATGGCCTCACCGTTTTCTCCGGTAACCGTAGGCGCCGGATAGCGGAACGACACCCTGCGGAACTCCAATCGGCGCCCGAGTCCGCGGCTTTCGGCCAACAAGGGGAGCGTCGGCAAGACGCCGGTGCCCGTGTCGACCACTGCGATTGGCTCGGCGTCGAGCAATTGCAACACACGGGTCATCGATGCCGCAGCGCGTTGAAACAGGTTGGTGGTCCAGCCCAGCGCGATAAGCGGCCACGTGAGCATGGCCAGATAGATGCCGAACGCTACGTACCCACCCACCGTGAGCTGCCCGGCAATGAGCAGCCGGCCGCCGACACCGATGGTGACCGCGCCGCCGAGTCCGGCGAGGAGGCCGAACCCGGGGTTCATGACGCCGTTGAGTTTCGCGAGCCGGATGTTGGCATCCAGATAGCCGTCGCCGAGGGCGCTGAAGCGTGACGTCTCGGAGGCTTCCTGCCGGTAGGCACGTACGACGCGCACTCCCGCCAAATTTTCTTGCGCGCGCGTCGTGAGCTGGCTGAACTGCGCTTGGACCTCCTCGAACCGATCATGCACCATCCGTCCGAGTCGTATCATCAGGATGGGTAGGCCGATCATCGGCAGTAGCGCCACCAGCGTGAGGAGCGGACTGATACGCACCATCATGACCATCGCAAAGAGGCCGCCGGCGATGGTGTTGACCAGGTACATGACCGCTGGCCCCACGGCCATCCGAATGGCGCCTAGGTCATTGGTCAGTCGCGCCATGAGGTCGCCGGTGCGCCAGCGGATGAACCAGCTGGGGTCGAGGAGGGTGAGCCGCGCAAATACATCACGCCGCAGATCCGTCTCGATGCGTCGACTGATGCCGTTGAGCAACAGCCGCATGGTAAATCGGAGTACGCCACTCGCCACGGCGGTGATGAGCATCACACCGCCGAGGCGCCAGAGCGTGGCGGTGTCGGTGCCGATGCGCATCGCATCGATACCGCGCTCAAGGAACGACGGAATCACGCTGGCTAACGCCGCCGCGATCACCACGGATATCAGACCAACTGCAACTTGCCCGCGATACGGGTGGTAGTAGGGGAGAAGTCGCAGCAGCGCGTGGCGCCCCGTGCGCGGCGTGTCCCGGTTGGTTCCGTTCATCTCGATTGGTTATTTTCCACCGTGCAGCGGCGTTTCGCGCTCTGCCGACCCAAATCCTTCAGGAGTTTCTTTATGCGTCAATATATCCGAAATCGTCGTTCCGTGATGCTGTTTTCCAGCGTGGCCCTGATAGCGCTTTCGGCGTGTGGCGGCGATAAGGGAGACTCCGCCGCGCTTCCGGGCGACAGTACGCTCGGCCGCGATCTCGCGATGGCGCAGCAGGACTCGTTGGCGCAGCCGCAGTTGCAGGACGTCCCGCCCGTCGAGCCCGCGCCGGTCGCTGCTCCCGCGCCGACCCCGCGCCCCGCGCCAGCACGCCCGGCCCCGCGTCCTCGACCCGCGCCCGCGCCCGCCGCCGTAACGCCCGCACCAGCACCGGCGCTGCCGGTGACCGGGACGATCGCGGCCGGCAGCACGCTGCGCTTCGCGTCGAACACGAAAGTGTGCACGAACAGCACGTCAGTTGGCGAGAAGTTCACCGCGGCGCTGGACGAGACGGTGACCGGCACGAACGGCGTGAGCATCCCCGCCGGGGCGAGCGGTACGTTCGAAGTGGTCGAGGCCAAGTCGGCAAAGAACTCCAACGACGCCACCACGCTGCGCGTTCGCCTGATCGCGGTGACGTACAATGGCAACACCTATCCGGTGGAAGCCACCGTGCAGACGGCGGCCACCACGCGCGTCCGCAGCGCGAGCACTGGCACGGATGCGAAAAAAGTGGCGGGTGGCGCCATCCTTGGAGCCATCGCCGGTCAGATCATCGGCAAGAACACCAAGGGGACGGTGATTGGCGCCGCAGCCGGTGCCGCAGCGGGAACCGCTGCGGCCTCAACCACCGCAGACTTTGACACGTGCCTCAACAATGGCGGCAGTGTGGTGGTGACGTTGGATGCACCCGCGACGGTGCGCTTGCCGCTCGCGCCGTAACCGTCTCGCACGTTTCGGTGAGATGATGCAATTGGAGGCGTCGTTGGCTCAGTAGCCGACGGCGCCTCCGCTGCGTCGGGGCTCCGGCATGCCTTCCCATCCGCCTTGCACGCGCATGATCGCATTCACGTTGACCAGCGCGCGCAGCGATCGCATGTGGTGACCCATGCCGCGCAGTGAATCGAGCACCGCCGGGCGCAGTCCGCCTGCCTCAAACGTGAGTGAATCCGGCAGCGCCTGATGGTGCACACGTGGCGCGCGCATGGCGTCGGCGAGTGACATGCGATGTTCGATCACGTTGAGAATTACCTGACTGGTACCCGTGATAATGGTGGGCCCGCCAGCGGCGCCGACCACCAAGAGCACCTGCCCGGCGCGGTCGAGCACGATGGTAGGTGACATCGCGCTTAGCATGCGCTTGCCGGGTTGTATGGCATTCACCTCGCCTTGGACCAAGCCGAACATGTTCGGTTTGCCGGGCTGCGCCGCGAAATCGTCCATTTCGTCGTTGAGCATGAAGCCAGCCCCGCGCACCCACACCCCAGAGCCCCACGAATTGTTGAGCGTGGTGGTGGTGGCCACCGCATTGCCTGCGGCATCGACCACCGAGTAGTGCGTGGTGTGCTCGGGCTCGCGCGCTGCGGCTTCCATTTTCGGAACCAGCTCGGTGGTGGGCGTCGCGCGCGTGTCGTCGATGGTGCCCTGCAACAGCTTGGCGTAGCGTTTGCTCGTGAGCTGCTCAAGTGGCACGCGGACAAAAGCGGGATCACCGAGCTTGGCGTTGCGATCAATGAATGCGCGCTGATACGCGCTGCCCACCAAATGGAACCAGCGCGTGCTGCCATACGGCGGC
>Ga0105045_10001004_pt1 | contig 22395 bp, 19 predicted proteins | sample MAT02_FD_78089 | JGI IMG/M metagenome (GOLD analysis project Ga0105045, IMG submission 78089) | Freshwater microbial communities from Lake Fryxell liftoff mats and glacier meltwater in Antarctica - MAT-02 (megahit assembly) | ecosystem: Environmental > Aquatic > Freshwater > Ice > Liftoff... | reverse complement strand
CACTGAAAACATTGCTTTGCCTTTAGAGTTAGCCGGTGCTTCAGAAAAAGAAACTCAAACCCGCGTTAACCAGTTGTTAGAATTAACCGAATTAGAAAATCATGCTAAACAGTATCCGAGCCAATTAAGCGGCGGACAAAAACAGCGCGTGGCCATTGCCAGGGCCCTAGCCTGCACTCCAAAAATTATGTTGTGCGATGAAGCAACCTCGTCTCTAGATCCGCGATCAACGATGTCGATTCTAGAATTGCTTCGCAATATCAATCATGAACTTGGGATCACCATGCTGCTTATCACTCACGAAATGGATGTGGTTAAATCCATTTGTCACCGCGTCGCGGTGATCCATGACGGAGAAATCGTCGAGCAAAATGGTGTGATTGAGATCTTTACCAATCCACAAACGCAAACGACAAAAGATCTACTCAAGGCTTCTTCGCGCATGGAAGTACCCCGCATCATCAAAGATTTATTACAAGCCAATGCCACACAAGACAGCGGCACCATCCTGCGGATTGCTTATCACGGTTCAAGCGCTTCACAACCCATCATTAGTTACTTAATTCAGCAGTATCGAATTATCGTTAATATGCTGCAAGGAAGTATTGAAACCATCCAAGATCAAATTGTGGGTGTGATGATCGTTGAAATTAAAGGTGATCGTGAGAACGTGGACAAAAGCATCGCATTTTTAGAACGCAACGGTTTACATGTCGAGATATTAGGTTATGTTCAACGAGATCCTTAAAGCGTTTATTGAAACATGCACCATGGTCTTCTTTTCAGGCCTATTTGCTGCGATGGGTGGCTTACCCATCGGCGTAATATTAGCGCTTACTAAAAAACGACAATTGTTAGAAAATAAATGGTTGCATGGGATATTAGGCGCGGTGGTGAACGCAACCCGTTCTATCCCTTTTATCATTCTCATGATAGCGGTTATGCCCCTGATGCGATTTTTTGCCGGCAGTTCTATTCAAGTAAAAGCACTGATTGTGCCTTTGACTTTAGCTGCGATGCCCTTTTTCGCGCGCACGGTAGAAATCGCCCTGAATGAGGTACCAACTGGTCTCATCGAAGCCGCAAAATCGATGGGCGCAACGCCGTACCAGATCGTTTACAAGGTGTTGCTTCCCGAGGCAATGTCCGGTATCGTCGGTGGGCTAACACTTACTTTAGTTAACTTAGTCGGATTTTCCGCCATGGCAGGCTTTAACGGCAGCGGTGGCTTGGGTAAATTGGCTATCGACTATGGCCTCTATCGTTACAACACCGAAATTATATTAATCACCGTTGTGATCATGATTGCTTTGGTGCAACTCTTACAAAGTGCGGGTGACTATGTTCAACATAAAATCTTTACTCATTAGCTTATTTGGCATATTGCTGCTTGGCTGCACACAACAACAACGTGGTGAGAATGAAATCATTATCGGTACGATTACCGGTCCTGAATCTGAATTAGTTGAAACCGCCAAAAAAGTGGCCAAAGAGCGTTACGGTTTAAATGTCACCATCGTCAACTTTGAAGATTACGTGATCCCCAATACCGCCCTGGCTGAAAAAGACCTCGATGCCAATATGTTTCAACACCAACCTTACCTCGATGTCGTGCTGGAAAAGAAACACTATGCGATTACCCCTATCGGCAAAATGTATATTTACCCTATGGGTGTGTATTCAAAAAAGCATAAGGCTTTGAGCGAATTACCCGATGGTGCAGTGATTGGCATTCCCAATGACCCCAGCAATGGTGCAAGAGCCTTGCGATTGCTAGCTAAAGCGAAACTTATCACCATTCCTGATGTGAATGATTTAGAGTTAACAGCGCAAAAAATCACCTCCAATCCACATCATTTTGTGTTTAAAGAAATTGTCGCAGCGCAACTACCGCGCGTGCTTAATGATCTAGATGCAGGCGTGATTAATACTAACTTTGCTATCCCAGCGGGTTTGTCGCCCAGTAAAGATGCGTTAGTGTTGGAAGATCGCAACTCACCCTATGCCAATATTGTAGTGGTGAGAACCAGTGAAAAAGACCAAGAAAAATATCGCAAACTGATGGATGCGTTACATTCACCTGAGGTGCAAGAACAAGCGAAAAAATTGTTCAATGATCAGGCAATTCCTGCCTGGTAGATAGCTTTTAAAAGGTCTCATACCAACTTATGGTACAGGAACAAAACACATCCTCCCGCTGGCATTTTGGTGGCTGGACCTTATGGGCTATCGCAGCGCTTTTTTATGCATATGAATTCATTCATCGGGTTGTTCCTAGCATTCTCACCGATCAACTACGCGCAGGTCTGTCGATTAACGATCATCAACTTGGCACCATTGGCGCGATGTATTTTTATGCCTATGCTGCTTTTCAGTTACCTGCTGGTGTGTTAATCGACCGCTTTGGGGCCAAAAAACTCTTAGTCTCTGCCTCGATTGTTTTAACGATAGGCAGTTTTATTTTTGCCAGTACCACCGATATTCGCATAGCGCAATTAAGCCGGTTTCTGATCGGAATGGGCTCAGCCTTTGCTTTTATTGGCTGTCTAAAAATTGGCGCCAGTTGGTTAACCATGAGCTCGTTCCCGTTAGTTATAGGCCTAACAAATTTATGCGGTACCATGGGAGCACTATTGGGCGGTAAGCCAATGTCCTATTTAGTACATGAGTTTGGTTGGCGCGAAGTGCTCATGCAGCTGAGCTTTGCAGGTCTTTTTATTACGCTGATCTTATGGCTTTTTTTAAAAGATAAGCCCATCCCCAAAGAGAAGTTCGATCAGGTACAACCCGGCCTTTTAACGGGCCTGATTACTGTCATGAAAAATCCTCAATCTTGGATCATCGCCTTATATGGCATGTTATTAGTTGCGCCAATTGCTGCTATCCCTGAAATGTGGGGCGTTGAATATCTGAAAGTCGTTTACGAAATACCTGCCACCCAAGCAGCGGGTATTACCCATATTATTTTTGTTGGCACCGCAATTGGTGGACCTTTAATCGGCTGGATCATGACCCATCCCATTGAAGAAGTAGACTTTATGATGATTTCCACCCTGGGTGCGCTTATCCTGCTATGCATGTTTTTATACTGGGTTAACATGCCCATCTCGAATTTATACATTGTGCTCTTTAGCTTTGGGTTGCTTACCGCTAATATGCTGCTGTGTTTTTCACTGATTACCGAATGCCATCCCCCTTGGGCTCAGGGCGCGGCTATTGGCTTTATCAATATGGTCATTATGGCAGGCGGTGGTTTCGCACAAGACCGGGTAGGCTGGTTACTCGATAAGCTACGCTCGCAACATGAAGGCGTTTACTTAATCGAAGATTACCATATCGCCTTGAGCGTGCTGCCGCTTTGTTTACTGGTAGCCATTGGATTAACCTTATTTATTAAACAAAAAAGAAATGACGTATAAAAACACCCTCAAAAGATTATGCCCAAACCAGAAAAATCAGAAGAGCATAGATGTTTAGTTACGAGCATAAATACCACGCCGGTTGTTTCGCCGATGTCCATAAACATCTCACGTTGTTTGCCATCGTGGATTATTTACTCAAAAAACCAACGCCCTTTTGCGTACTAGATACGCATGCAGGTGACGGGCTTTATGATTTAAACAGTATAGAAAGTCAAAAGACGGCCGAGCGCGTACAAGGGATCGATAAGTTGTGGGCGCTAAAAGAAGCCCCACCTTTGGTTTCACAGTTCTTGGATCTGGTTAAAGGCTATAATCAACCCGGTGAATGTCGTTATTACCCAGGCTCCCCCGCTATCATCACTGAAATGTTGCGAGACAATGACCGAGGGTTGTTCATTGAAAAGCACCCGCAAGCGATTGCCGCCTTAAGGGCTTTTACAACACATGAACATAAACAAATTCACCTGCATGAACGTGATTCTATTGAGGCAATGAAAGCTTTGATCCCCTTTATTGAAAAGCGCGGTTTGGTTTTTATGGATCCTAGCTATGAAATCAAAAGCGACTATGAATTGATGGTAGAAGCATTGCACCGTGCCTATGAAAGATTTAGCCATGGTATTTTTGCACTGTGGTACCCCATGTTATCTGAAAATGATCAGGCAACTTTATTAAGACATTTAAAGAAAAGCACTATTGCCAAAATATGGCAATGTGAGTGGTCACCGTTTCCGGATAAAAAAACAGGCATATTAGGAAGTGGAATGATAGTGATTAATCCCCCCTGGCAGCTTGATACGCTATTAACCGAAACGTTTCATTCGCTCAATCAATCACTTTTTAAAAGTGGGCAGTTTACACAAAGGTGGTTAGCATAATGTTCAATCCCATTCATTTTATCGACAAAATTAAACAAGCGATTTTTATGCGACTGATAAGCTTGGCAGCCAAAGCGCAAGCCCGCAATCTTCCCGTGATTAAACAATATGAATTTCTCCATCAATGCGACACTAAAAAATTACGGGCCAGTAATGATAGCGCAAGCGAGAACTTACATAAAAACTAAATTGACTAAAAGTTTGGGCTCTGATTATGCTTCAATCACATCAATTCCATGATGCTTGCAGTATTGCACTATCTTTTTGTCCCGCGTTATTAAGCTAAGATTTTCTATTCTTGCGCTAGCAACAATCATTCGATCTGCCGGATCACCGTAAAAATTGCCAGGTAAATAGCAACTTTCAATTGCAATCTCTGGTGTAAGAGGGATCAACGAAACACCAGGAAGTGATAAAGATTTATCAACCCACGCTTGGCAGGAGGTGTTGAGTGTCATCTTATTTTTACTCACCAACATGGCAATTTCCCAAACGGAAATAGCACAAATATATAATTCATTTTCAAGCGCACTTGTATCAATTATTTTACTGATGTTGGTTGATAGTGTTAAATCGCCATTGAGATGCCATATCCATATATGGGTATCCACGAGTATGCGTTTACTCATCGTCGGCTTCCCACTTTTCACCAGAAGACTCAACAATATTCTCATGAATTTTGATCGAACCTGCTAATGCGCCAAATAGGCTTATGGGTGCATCATCAAAGGGGACCAATACATTGGTGCATGTATAAATTGGACAACAAGAGTGTACACTTGTACATGACTGTTTGTGAGAGGGCGAAGTCAACGACGCATAAAAGCAAATTGTGAAGAGTTAGAATGCTTCTTGTTTGAGAATGTTCTTCATGAATGCTATATGCGCAGCAACTTCTTCCTCAGTGGGGCGAACAACTGGCGTGTCCCACTGTTGGGTCGCTTGTAGGGTTTCAATCGTTGAATGATCCACTTCTTTTCGCAATTGCGCGTTATCATCTAATACCAATGCATTTTGACCACCGGTCATGACCAAATACAGATTGGCTAAAATGTCAGCATCGAGTAACGCACCATGCTTATCACGATGTTGATTATCGACATTGTAACGTTTACATAGCGCATCGAGGTTATTTCTTTGGCCAGGATGTTTTTGTCTGGCAAAAGCCAGGGTATCAAAGACGCTGCAATGACTCGCCAGCGCTTTCCAGACTTTGTCTTTCAGTAATTTAAACTCATGCTCAATAAACCCCACATCGAAAGGTGCGTTGTGAATAATCAGCTCTGCGCCCTGAATAAAGGCTTTAAAATCATCAACAATTTCTTTGAACCGTGGCTTGCCTTGTAAAAAGCTATCGGTAATGCCGTGTACTTTCATCGCACCCGGATCAACGGCTCTATCAGGCTGTAAATAGACGTGAAAAACTTTACCGGTTAAGCGTCGATTCATCATTTCAACGCAACCAATTTCGATAATACGGTGACCACCTGCGGGTGATAATCCGGTGGTTTCTGTATCTAAAACAACTTTTCTCATCAGTTCATTTCTCTATTTTGGTTAAGCGCAATGATGGCTTGTCTGGCTAATTCATCGACCAAATCATTTTCTGCATGGCCGCTGTGCCCCTTAACCCAGTGCCACTCGACTTGATGACGCTGCACTTGTGCATCGAGCATTTCCCATAAATCTTGGTTTTTAACCGGTTTGTTAGCCGCTGTGCGCCAATTTTTTTTCTTCCATCCAACCAGCCACTCGGTGATCCCTTTTTTGACGTATTCTGAATCGGTGGTTAATACCACATGACAACCCCGTTTAATCGCTCTTAGCCCCATAATCGCAGCCATTAATTCCATACGATTATTAGTCGTTTCAGGTTCGGCACCACTTAAGGTTTTTTCGTTCTGGCCTTGACGTAATAATACGCCCCAGCCACCTGGACCTGGGTTGCCTGAGCAAGCACCGTCAGTAAACATCTCTACTTTTTCTATTTGGGTCATGTTTATTCTATTTCTATTGATGTCGTTGTGGGTTTTGGCAGCCCCTCATGGGTTTGCCATATTCTTTTTTCTTGTTTAAACCGCGCCCTGATGGGCGTGAGGGGAGCAACTCGTTTAACCGCAACGAGTGTATAGGCCCCGCCAAAAAATGGCCAGCAGTTTTGCCCCCAGCGTTCTAAAAAGGCTAAACGGACCAGCCACTTATCACTGGACAAAGGCGGGCGAAAATAAAAATTTCGACCACTGACAATTTGAAAATTCAGCAATTTAAGCCAGTCACGCAACCTGTTTGTGCCGAGCATTTTACCTTGGCGAGGAATTTTCCCTGTTATTTGCTTCCAGCCATGCCACAAACCCCATAGGCTGAGAGGGTTAAATCCGGTAATCACCACATGCCCTTCGGGGATCAGCACCCGATGAGCTTCACGAAGCACCTCATGCGGATTAGACGCATGTTCAAGAGTATGGGGAAGGATCACGACATCGACACTGTCATTAAGCAGAGGCAGCGCTTCAATGGCGCTGGGTAATGAACTTAGTGCCGAATGGGGGGCGGCTTCGGGATTAATCAGCACTCGGTGTAAAATCAAACTCGTTTCAACCAGGGGCGTTAAACTAGAGTCACCAATAAAAACTAGATGGTAGCCATAGAGTTTTGCCATAACATCTTCTAGCTCATCTTTCTCAGCCTCGATTATCTTTGCCGCAACACCCTGGGTGTACCATCGTTGTGTATGCTCATTTTCTGCTACCATGCTAAAGGATCAACTTATAAAAAAGTAAGTTAAATGAATAATATAATTGCCATTCCTGCTTTTAAAGATAATTACATTTGGGCACTTCACAGTCTAGAAGGACGCGAGATTGTAGTTGTGGATCCCGGTGACGCGGCGCCGGTACTCAGTTATTTGCAAGCCAACAAACTTTTGCTACATGCCATTCTGATTACCCATCATCACTTTGATCATAGCGGTGGAATACAGGACTTAAAAAACCATTTTCCACAGGTATCTGTTTATGGCCCTAAAAATGAGTCTATCGCTGGCGTTACCCATCTTCTTAAAGAAGGCGATACGATTTCATTTGCTGATTTTAAATTATCCCTGAATATACTTGATGTCCCTGGTCATACGAAAGGGCATATTGTCTATTATAATGATAATCTTTTATTTTGCGGTGATACCCTTTTTTCTTGCGGCTGTGGCAAGTTATTTGAAGGCACACCATCACAAATGACTGACTCTCTCAATAAGATCAAACGACTCTCCCCTCACACACTCATGTATTGTGGGCACGAATACACCCAAGCCAATATTCAGTTTGCCAAGACGGTTGATCCCACTAACCCAGCGCTAGTAAAACGATTACGGGAGGTGGATGAATGCGTCGCAATATTTCGACCCACTTTGCCTGTTTCATTACAAACCGAATTTCTAACTAATCCATTTTTACGCGCAAATACAAAAGAAATTATACAATCAGTACAAAAACACTGGAATATAGAGCAAAATGATGAGGTAACAATATTTTCCCATTTACGTGAATGGAAGAATCAATTCTGATACACATAAGTCTGGCAGCTAAATCAATAGCTTGCAATTTGGCTCCTTTTTATTTAACATAGCCACGTTGAACTTATTTAGTAGCTTAAATCGTTGAAAAATATAACTGATTTCTTAAAAACATTACTGTGTGTGATTTTAACCATGCATATGGGCATGGCGCAGGCCTTTACTCAGCTTGGTACTGCCAAAAATTATAAATCCACACCTTTTGCACAGAACAGCTCTGCAGAGATCTGGAGTCGTGTACGTGATCAATTTCATTTGAATGCACCTACCTCAATGCCCTCCATGCAAAAACAAATCCGTAAGCTAACGCGCTCGCAAAACTATGTTAATGAATTAGCGCAAAATGCTTCACCCTATTTATATTTTATTTTAGAAGAAGTTGAAAAGCGCGGCATGCCAAGTGAAATCGCTTTGCTACCCATGATCGAAAGTACTTTCAATCCACACGCAGCCAGCCACATGGGCGCAGCAGGTTTATGGCAATTAATGCCCTCACTAGGTCGCTTACATGGTCTAAAGCAAAATGCTTATTACGACGGCCGCAAAGATATTTACGAATCTACAAAAGTTGCATTAGATCACTTAGAGTATTTGCATAAACGTTTTAATGGCAATTGGTTGTTGGCACTCGCCGCTTATAATTCAGGCGAAACCAAAGTGATGACGGCTATTAAAATAAACCGTATGCAAAGCAAAGGCACTGATTTTTGGTCACTCAAGCTTCCTAAAGAAACCACTGAGTTCGTACCCAAATTACTTGCTTTAGCGGCATTGATTAAATCACCCAAGCAATATGGCGTGTCACTTCCTGCTATTGCGAATCGCCCAGTATTCACACGAATTAATACTGGCCACGCGATGGATATTGCTCATGCTGCCAAGCTTATTGATGTCTCTGAGACTCAACTACGAAAACTCAACCCTGGCCTGCATAAACGTTCCATGAACCCAAATGGTCCTTTTAATTTAGTGGTTCCAGTTAAAGGCGCAAATCAATTTACAACTCAGCAAACAAAAACCGTTGTCACTAAAGCCGTTGCTCCCAAAGCTGTTACAACCAAAGCGTTGTCAACCAAGACTGTGACCGTAACGACCACAGTAGCTAAAAAGGAAGCAGTAGCAACGATCACAACACGTTATCAAATCAAAAGAGGCGATAACATTGAGAAAATTGCTAAGCGTTTCAAAACAACACCCAATGCCATACAAAAACTCAATGGCTTACCCAATGATGTGGTCGTGATAGGTAAAACCTTACAGATCCCAGGCCAAACTTCCGTTTCGCAAGCAGCAAAAAAGACCGCAACCACCTCGCCAAAAATCCACGTCGTAAAGAAAGGCGAATCCTTACCTTTGATCAGTGATAAACATCACATCAAGTTGAACAATCTTTTGGCTTACAACAATCTTTCATCTGGCAGTACCGTTATCCAGCCAGGCCAACGCCTTAAGATCAGCGCAGAAACCAACTGATAATTCATACTCCTATATGATTTAAGTTGGTTTGCTTATAACCAAAACCCCTTCTAAACTAAAAGTGGGAGAAATCTCATATGGCACCTGAAACCGATCTCTATCAACTCTTTACGCAAAAGCTGGACTTTACGCTCAGGCTTAAACAATTTGCTAAGGAGCGAGGCATTGAGCTCACCATCGCGATTGTGGGCCTTTTCATCGGTATTGCCACCGTTTTTGTCAGTAACAAAGTCGGTTTACACCAAGAAATTCTTCAGGCCAGTAGAATGACCGATAGCTACTTTAATGGCGTAGCAGATTTATTTGCCAGAGGTTTAGATGAAAACCAACGCATTAACCTCATTATTATTGCGCGTACCGAAGCCATTATTGAAGATCTCAATGAAATCAATAAACCTGATAAACTGGCCAGCATTATTACTTTCGTTTCGCATTTAAAGCCTAAATTATTTTACCGAGACGATGATAGCGAAATTAAACGCGATAAATTTATCTACTTAAGCGATATTAATTTAGAAGGTGCTTACCTGCGAAATATTAGCTTAGAAAAAGCCTACCTTGTGAATACGAATTTACGTCGCGCTGTCTTAGAAAGATCGAGCTTAAAAGATGCTAAATTAAAAAGAGCCAATTTAGAGAGAACGGATCTTGATCAGGTGAATTTTACGAATGCCGATCTACGCAGTGCTAATCTCTATAAAGCCACCATAAAAGGCGCCGACTTTACAAATGCCAATTTAGAAAACGCTATCTGGGTTAATGGCGAACGTTGCAAAAAAGGCTCAATAGGCAAATGTCTCTTCAAATAATCATTGTTTGTTTCCAAACTATGTAAACAATAAGTTGACTCCCGGGAACCAGCTCCTCAGAATGGAAATATTGTACGCCATACTGACTTAGCAAGGATCCGCCATGTCATTTGATAGAGTAACCAAAGCAGCACTTATCGGAAGTCTTTTACTACCTAGCATCGCACAGGCCGCCTACTGGAGCCCTCACCTGGGTGCTGATGTAAAATACTGGAACGCAGAACCTTCCATCGGAATTAATACCGACAACGATCTACTCTATCCTGAAGTCACCAAGGCCGTGAACTTATATGTTGGCACACGAATTAATGGCTACTTCGGTGTAGACATTGGTTATGAACAGTCAGCTAATAAAACAGGTTCTAAAACTTTTGATGGCACTGAGATCTTTTTCGTTACACAAGAAACAGCGGGTGATGCAGCAAAGGTCGATATGCGCTTACATGCCTTTCATTTAGATCTCAATTTTTATTGGGAAATTGTAAGACGACTTGAGATCAACTTTATGATGGGCCTTTTGTATCTGCATCCTAACACCCACATCATGCATCTTACTGATGGTAACTGGATCGAATTTAAAAATAGAAGCGATGAAAAATGGTCAGGAAGTTATGGTATCGGCGTTGTTTATACCCCCATCGATAACATCAGTCTCAGAGCACTTGTTGCCTTCGATCATACTAATCGGATCAGTTATATAGGGTATGACGAAGATAACCAATATTTTGATCTTCACCCTTACAAAAATGCCACCACCTTTAATGCAGGCATTATCTGGAATATTCTACCGCCTAGACGAACTAAGTCTTGTGCGGACTTTGAGTACCGGTGAAGTCGGTTGTTGAGATAGTTGATAAATCGATCTTTTAGCAGTTAATTTTGCCATTCTGGCATGATTAACGACTAATTGATCGGGATCAATCGGCACCACCGTTTCACCATCTTGCAAAATATCTTCAAGTTGCTTTGTTAATATTTTCCGTAATTGTGAATCACCCAATTTTCCGATTTGAAATTTCATTTGCAAAATGAATTGCTGCATTTTCTTAGATTCAATATCAGACATTCGATGGGTTGCCTGATAGCACTTATAAAGATCGTTCAAGCTCACCACCCCTGCCACAACACCAATCGATAACATCAACGGATGAAGGTACCTTGAAACTTCCAAATGCGGGATCAACGCTAATACCAATGCCATAATAGCAGAAGCCATACCTAAATCGACATTATTCGATTTCGCATTTTCATTCAGCTTTGCTAACCATAATTTGTTTTGCATAGCTGAAACATCTTTTACCTGCCCAACTAAAGGTGAGAAATCAATCGGTCTACACAGATAATCCTTTTTCTCAATTAACAGTAGCTGCTGCTCTGTGATTTTTTGAGCAATATCAGTTATTTTATTTTTTAAGTATTCTTGTAATGCTTTTTTAAAAGCGGCGGGACTCTTTGTTTCTAGTCGGGCCACAAAGCCACGGGGGAAACAATCAACGTTACCTCCTCGTAGCAAAGTTAACCTTTGTTCTAGTTCATTTTTTCGTTTTAATAAATAACGATTTTTAGATAATTGTGCACCCGGTGGTAAAGAACCTAACCGTAAGTTGATCTCTTTAAGAATAGTGGCAACCCTTTTATATTTAATACATTGGAATTGAATGATGCCGATACGGCTAAGTTGCTGATGCTCCCCCGCTTGGGTCAGTTGCGCTGCCTCTTGCACTAAATGCTTAATGGTTGCATCAGGATCAAAGCTATCCGGTCTCACTTTAACAAAAAAAGATCGTAAAATTTTATTTTTAGCCGTTAAAACGTTATCTTGATCTTTTAAAGAGTGCAATAATGTTTGAAGAATTGTACTGTTACGAGTTTGCTTCAAAAAAACATGGTGCTCTTTTAGCTGCTTTTTCAGGGCATCAATGGTGTCATCAGTTTCCTTGAGATCTTCTACTAATGTTAAATTAGTCTCAAAGTCATTGTTACGAGCACTAAACTGTTGTTCTAAATCCCAATGCTTTCGTGCTAATCCAATATAATTGGTTTTCTCAACAAGCAAATCAGCAACGTTTTTTAACAAAGCTGTCGAGCAAACAATTGCGGTAGCAACTGGCGCCGTTACATCGGTAGCTCCCAATAAAACGGCCGCTGTTAAGCTGATGGAACCCATATGTAGGGCATAGAGGGTTGATAAAATGGTTTTAGATTGCCAGCTTTGTTCTTCAGGTGCTGTATGCCAGATTTGCCTAATACCAAAGGCAGTTGCGCCAATACCAGTAAGTTTTGCCCCGATAGCCCCGACCCTGGCCGCTACCTTAATTAAAGCCACAAATCCATTCATCATACAAAACTTGACTGCAATAAAAAACGCCCATACTAACGTAAAACGATCACGACGTCGATGGGTAAATACGTAGGCGAACAAGACTGGTTCTAATGATAAATTTCATCTAATTTGAAAGTCTTAAGCAAAAGATTTGAACTTGCATTTAATAACCAAGTTGCAATGATGTTTACCTTTTTTGCTTACTCCTCATCATCAACAATTCGAGAAAACCATTAATCGTTGTGCATAACTCCTTAAAGGAATCAAAGGTGGTTTCATCTAAGCTTCTTCCTGAAACTTGACGATCTGCATAATAAAACCCCATGATATTACCTTGCATAACAAAAGGCGCAATAAGGAAATCGCCTTTACCTACTTTTTTATTGAGAGACGGATTACGTAGTTTAAAAGTATACTTTTGTTCATTACTGCCGATCCATGCAGGTTTTGCATCACGCAACATACTTTGAAATAACCAACCTTCAGGGGCAAAAAGTTCAAACTTAAACTCATTTAACAGCCCGCTATTTCGCTTTTCATCAATTGACTTTCCTTTTAAATACAATCGGTCTTGACTCAACAGTGAAAAAACAGCTCTATCAACATCAAGGCTATTACGAATACCTCTCAAGCCAACAACAATTAGATCGCTCATCGTCGGTGAATTCTGATTGCCTAACAAAATCGACATCTCTTGAATACTAGCAGCAACTCGGCTAGGATTTAGCTTAATTTCATCAATAGCCGTTTGCGCAGCATTCGTATCAATAGATTCAGCAGCTTCAGACAATTCAATATGATCCATCAGTTTCTCTGAAAATTGCGAACACGTCTCAAGCGCGCGTAGTGTAGCCTCTAAAACCAGATTTTTAGCTTGTGGGAAGGGCATGGCAAGGAATAATCCTAATTGTCGGATTGAATCTTGTAAAGGTTCTGCATCCCAACCTTCTTTTTGATTTTCGACGATAGATCTTGATAAAAGAATGATCTGGATAATATCATCTTCTTTTGCTGCTTCTTGAGCCTTTTGTAAGGTAGGCCCAATGAACCACGTTTTACCCAGTTCAATGGTTAAGTCTTTAAGTAAGAACCCTACAATATTTTGTTCATCATCAACTGTTGCTGTAGAACTCGCTAGTAATTCGCCATATCTTTTGGCATTACCACCACCAAAACTCATAAATAGCAGCTTGCCTATTGCGTAAAGCAACGTCGCCGTCACTAAAGGTTCGCAGTTAAGAGAACGAATTTTACGTTTCGCAATAATACCAGCTAAAGCCGCTGAATGAAGGGCCAATACAATCTCTTTTATAAAGAGATCTTCTTGAGAGTTTTTCAAAAGATATAAAAATAAAGCAGCACAAAGTCCTAAACTACGCAGTGTTCTAAAACCTAAAACAATCGTAGCCCTTTGGATTTTTTCTAAATAAGGTTCTGACGGATTAAAATAGGCATCATTAACAAACCGAATAACCTTTTCTCTTAATTCCTCACTTTCAAATAGTTTTAAAATATTTGGCATATCATTTGAATCAGAAGGTAAGCACTTCAAAATGGCAGCAACATCTTCACCTAAGGGTGAGTTATTTTCATCATTCAATAAAGCAACCCAATCAGCTATACTTTTTGCTTCTTCGAAATTGAGACGCGCGTTTTGTGGCTCTGGCGTTGGAGCTTCAGTTTTTGCCTCAGGTTGAGGGGCATTAGTGGCCATTCATTTTCTCCTTTTGGTCTATTGGAGCATATAAAAAGCATTTAGTGGTGTGATTAAGACCAACATCATAATTATCTGGATACCGTTGAAAGCATTTGGGCATAGCGCTTTTACATCGGGGTGAGAAATGACACCCAGCGGGTGGGTTGGAAGGCGAAGGGATCTCCCCCTTTACCGACTCAAAGGATTTATTGGGATTATGTAATGAGGGAACTGAATCTAATAGCACTTGCGTATAAGGGTGCTTTGGATTATTTATTACCTCATCTTTTGGCCCATATTCCACTATTTTTCCTAAATACATCACCGCCACAAAATCTGCAAGATAATTAACGACTGCAATGTTATGCGTAATAAAAAGCAAGCTAATGACTAAGTCATTTTGTAAAGACCGAAGTAAATTAAGGATCTGTGCTTGCACGGATACGTCTAAGGCACTAGTGGGCTCATCACAAATCAGTAGTCTGGCACCCACGGCGAGTGCTCTTGCTATGGCAACTCGTTGTCGTTGACCACCCGATAATTCATGCGGATAACGCTTCTTGAGTTTAGAGGATAACCCTACTTGATCGAGTAAATGATTAATTCTATCTTGGCGTTCAAGTAGATCAGAACCAATTTTTAAAGAAATCATTCCTTCTACAATAATTTCCTCGACAGTGTAGCGAGGATCCATTGCTGAATAGGGATCTTGAAATATCATTTGAAAGTGACTGCGATAGGAACGCAATTTTTTATCTGAAATTCTTAAAAGATTGACATCATCAAACTGTACCGCTCCTGCATAGGGCTTCACTAAACGCGTAATGGCTTTACCAACCGTTGTTTTACCACACCCGGACTCACCCACTAAGGCTAACGTTTTACCTTCTGGCAAATCAAATGAAACATCATCAACTGCTTTAACATAACCTATTGTACGTTTGAACAGCCCTTTTTGAATAGGGAAATATACTTTGAGATTTTCAACTTTTAAAATATTTCTTTCATCAAATTCTTGTTCATGAGTAACATGAGGGATTTGAACTTGCTTTGTATGTTCCTTGAGAATCTTAATATTGAGTTTCGTTGGGATCTTATGCAAAGCTTTATTATCATACCAGTGACAGCGCACTAATTGATCTTTATTACGCTCAATCATCTTAGGTTTTTCTTGCTCGCAAACAGAAAATACTTTCTCACAACGCCCTTTAAATCGACACAGTGGGAAAATCTGATCTAATGAGGGTACCTGGCCTGGAATAGTTGCCAACTCATGATCTTTGTTCGTATGCTCAGGTAAGGATGCAAATAACTGCGATGAATAAGGATGTAACGGCTCTTTAAAGAAATCTTTTTTATTTGATCTTTCAACAATATGACCTGCATACATGACCGCCACTTGATCGGCCATTTGTTGCACAACCCCTAAATCATGTGAAATAAGTAAAATAGCCATTCCCAATTGTTGATTTAGGTCTTTTATTAAACTTAATACTTGCGCTTGTGTCGTCACATCTAAGGCAGTGGTTGGCTCATCTGCAATTAATAAATCAGGTGATTTAGCTAAAGCGATAGCAATTACTACTCGCTGCTTCATTCCACCCGATAACTGATGTGGGTAATAGTCCAAAAAAGCTTCTTTATCTGGTATCCTCACCTTTTCTAATAAAGAGAGCATTTGCCTTGTTACATCACGTTGGGTAGGCATTTTAGCATTGGCAAGCGTGATTGCTTCAGAAAGCTGTTGGCCGATCGTTAATACGGGATTTAAAGCCAACGCAGGATCCTGAAAGATCATACCAATTTTCTTAGCACGAATTTTACGCATTTTATATTCAGAAAAAAAATGCAAAGGCATCCCATCTAATAGTATTTCGCTTCCTTCACAAATTTTTGCATGATTAGGTAACAAATGATTAATGCCTAAAGCAGTCATCGTTTTGCCGCAGCCAGACTCTCCTAATAATGCAAATATTTCACCACGTGCAATTGAGAAACTGACTTCATTCACTGCATGAATAGTGCTACCATTTGAATAGATTTCGACCCTTAATTGATTCACTTCGAGTAAGGACTCTTGACTCATCTTGCACCTCTTCTTTCGCTATGCGGATCAAAGGCATCACGTACGGCATCTGAGAATATATTAGCCGCCAGCACTAGCGTAAACATAAAGACAAATGCTGCCGTTAAACTCCACCAAACGATTGGCACTCGAGCCATTTCCAAACGAGCGCTATTGATCATAGTGCCCCAGCTATAAGAGGAAGGGTCAACCCCTACTCCAACATAAGATAAAACTGCTTCAGCAAGAACAAGACCACTAAAATCTAATGTTAAGGTGATTAAAATAATATGGATGACATTCGGTAAAAAGTGTTTGAAAATAATTTTAAAATCACCAACACCCAGTGAATGAGCTGCTTTAATGTAATCCATTTCATTAATTTTAAGTGTTTCACCACGCAGTAACCGACAAAGACCCGTCCAGCTTGTGAGGCCTAGAATGGCACAAAGCGCCAGTAATCGTGTGTCTGAACGATGCAAAGCGGTCACAAACCATTCAGCATGTCTATCCATGACTAATTGTAAGGTCAGTACAGCTGCAGCAATCAGTAAAACACCTGGAATAGAACTTAAGGTGGTGTAAACATATTGAATAACATCATCGACCCACCCTCGAAAGTACCCTGCCATAATGCCAAATAACACTGCAAACGGTAGCATCACAAGCGTCGTTACCGTACCAATCACCAAACCTGTTCGAATACTCTTCAACGATTGATAAAGAACATCTTCACCAACTTGGTTGGTCCCTAAAATGTGATAATAGGGGATCAAAGACATAATGCTAACGACCAGTAAGATAATGGCACCGAGGGTTAATAAGAACGTTCGCCAAGGAAAAACTGTTCTTCCCATCACAATTGCACCGAAGAAGGTTTCAAAGGAAATTCGATGATTCGAACATGCGTACATCAGTATCAAAATAGAGAGTGCGGCCCAGATAATCACACTTTGATAACAGACGACGATAAATCGTTGCTTGAGATCAATTGCTTGTTCAGTAGGAGACTTTAAGTGAGAGCCAGCATGGGTTAAACGTGGGTAGTCTCTAGCCACTTCACCTGATGGTAATGTCATACTTTCTTTAGTGAAGGCATAAATGGCAAAAGGTGCTGAAAAGGTTCGCTCCGATTGCATGGAAATTGGTTTTAATATTTTATCAAGCAAACTAATGATACTGCCTTTTTGTTGATCGCTGACTTGCGTTGCTTTGAAATGGATAGTATCCAATAAACCCACAATGATATAAACCGTAAGAATAATCCCCGCAGCCAAGTTGAGTGGACGATAAAATATTTTTCGCATAAATGGGATTAACTGATCTTTTTGGTAAGTTCTCACAACCAAAATAATACTGATAATCACCAAAAGATATATAAGGTAATCCGTTGAAAGCATGACCATATTCATTGCATTCCACCTTATTGAAGTCTGATACGCGGATCAAAAAATGTATAGGAAATATCGGTCAGGATAAGTCCTATCACATAGAGTAGTGAGCCTAAAAACACCATTCCTCGCACTATTGCAAAATCCTGGACCTGTATCGCGTCAATCGTATAGCTACCCAACCCTGGGATCCCAAAAAAAGATTCCATTAATAAGCTACCCATAAATAGCAGCGGCAAAATAGCAACAACGCCAGTTAGAATCGGGATCATGGCATTTTTCAAAACGTGCTTAAATAAAATGGCAGATTCTTTTACCCCTTTAGCACGTGCTGTTCTGACATACTCTTTATTGATTTCTTCCAAAAATAAAGTACGATACCATCGTGCCCCTGCGCCAATTCCACCTAAAACGCCAATAAAAACAGGCAATAGAATAAATTTCCATAAATGCCAACCCGGTTCATAACCTGAAATAGGAACAAGTTTTAAGACGGTTGAAAAAAGATATTGTCCACCAATGATGTAAAATAATCCTGATATAGACATCATCATGACACAAACCACGACACCTGCTGTGTCTAAATAACTATTTCTAAAAAAGACAATGAGTAACGCAATAATGATATTAATGCCAAGGCCTAGTATTAATGTCGGAACCGCGATAGCCAAGCTTGGCCACATTCGCTGAAAAATATCATAACCAATATCACGTCCTGAATCAGAATAACCAAACTGTAAAACAAATAGCTTAATTGATTTTTGAAAAAAGATGGTTTCGGTTACTTTATTTAGTCCTTGCACTGCATCATTTACAAATAACGGTTTGTCATAGCCATGCTGTTCTTTCCAAGCATCAACGCTGGTCTTGGTTACGTGCTTTTGTCCAAGGTGGATACGTGCCATATCGTCAGGTGTATTCACTATAAAAAATAAGCCAAAGGTTAGAATATTGACCCCAATTAAAATGGGTATCATGTAGATAATGCGGCGAATGATATAGCCAAACATGATCTATTGCTCCCTCGGTACTTTTGCTAGCACTAATGGTTGATGAATTTTCTTCCAATATAAAAAGGCAGCGGGCAAGCAAAGTAATATAAAAATCCCCAAAGCGATTGATAATGGCCAAACAATAGGCTTATTCCATGCTTGACGATACTCTTCACGCATGACAGGGTTGATAGAGCTGTATTTTAAGGTGTATCGTGCAATACCATTTGGCTTAGTTAACCCCACCCATTGATGGCGCAAGGAATAGAGTTTAGGGTGGTAACCACCAAACCATGGGCTATCTTCTTGTAATATCACTACTAATTTAGAGATTATTTCCTGTCGTGCAATCGAGTTTGGCATACTTTTCATTTGATTGAATAATTTATCAAACTCGGGGTTTGCATAGTTACTAGCATTCTCTCCCTCGAATTTAACGCGACTGTTCTTGCTATCAAATAAGAATAAGAAATTCTCTGGATCGGGATAATCTGCTGCCCATCCCCAGGAGAATATTTGAAAATCTCCGTTGCCAATTTTGCTTTGAAACCGATTATATTGAGTTGCTCTGACAATTAGCTCTATACCAACTTTCTTAAATTGTTTACGCATCCACGCTAACTGTGCTTGAGCAGCAGGACTACCACTTGATGCAACATCCAAATATAGGGTTAATGGATTTTTTGTTTTAGGATTAATACCATTAGGATAACCCGCCTCACTTAGTAATTTTTTTGCAGCTGCAATATCTTTGCGCTTAAAGTCTTTCTTTTTCAAATCAATATCATAAACAACTTTGTTAATACCCGGTAACGACTCATCAAAACCAAATATGCCAGGCGGTACAGGGCTTTGCGCAATGACCCCACTGCCATTTAAAAAGATATTGACGTACTCTTCCATGTCCATTGCAATCGCAATGGCTTGTCTTAATTTTTTTTTATTTGTTGTATACCCACCGACAGTATCATCTAGCATATTGAAGCCCCAATAATAGAAGATGGGCAGCACAGCAGAATTTAAACGGATACCTTTTTCGAGTAATTCGGGTGAGAGATCAATATTACTCAGTGATGTCGATTGAAGTGCCTGATCATAGTTATCTGAGGTTACTGCTGATTGGTCATAGTAACCTTGTAGAAATTTACTCCAAGCAGGAATATTTTCCTTTTCAAGTAAAAATACAATTCTATCGAGGAATGGAATCGATTTACCTGCATTTTTAAGTAAGGCTTGATCATCTGCCTCACCTTCTGATGGATACGTTTCACCATGAAAATGGGGATTTTTTTCTAAGACCATCCTGAGGTTAGGATTATTCTCAGTTAAGATAAAAGGCCCTGATCCAACCGGATACCAATCCAATGAAATGTTTCTTTTGAGTAAGGATTCTTGTGCATAAAATTCAATCGCCTCAAATGGCATAGGCACAAAAAATGGCATAGCAAGCCAGTAGATAAATTGGGGATATTTTCCGATAGTGACTATTTCATACTGATAGCGATCTATAACTTTAACACCCGGTAACGAAAAGTTGCGCAAATCGACATACTGTATGTCGCCATCTCGAATGCCATGCTCTTTATAATAAGCCTGTAGCTCTGTTGATAATCCTTTTAACCCATCAATGTGGCTTTCCATTAATCCTAAAATTGGGCAATTTAATGTAGGATCCGCCAACCGCTTGATCTGATACACGTAGTCATCTGCAGTCACTTCACGTGTACCTGTTTTCGCAAAGTCTTGTAATGTGTGTTTATCGCTCACTTGTTGTTGGGTTAGGTGGTGATAAAGAAAATCACCTGTTTCAGAATTTTTCGCAAATGCAGGATGCGGCTGGTACAACATACCTTCTTTAATTTTGATCCGATAAACAGTATAAGCAACATTCGAGTCATTTTCTGCTACCGTCTTGCCTTCTTTATCTTGATAGATAATATTGGGCATTTGTGCTGCGCTAAGCGTGGTCAGCTGGTAAGGCCTTTTTAAATAATGATATTGTAAAAGGGGTTCATAAATTTGATAAGTGAAAATAGCTTCTTCAGAGGTATAAGAAACGGCCGGATCAAGATGTTTGGGCCTTTCACTAAATGCTGTGTAAAGCGTGTTGTCGTTTTGTTTACCACTGGGATAAGGATTGTTCCAGGCTTCATCACAGCCTTGGACCATGAGCAAGCTTGTCATTATAAATAATCTAGATAACTTATAAAGCACGCTTATCATCCTTAATCTACTTTACCTATCTCACACCATACTAGGTGAAATTGGAGTGAAAACGCCACGGGATTTTTAGCGGGCAAACGCTTTATTATTATAGGTCTAAATAGTAATAAAGGGATTGAGGTAAGAATGGCAACTGGTATTGGTGGTGGGAGGCTTTAATCCCCCTCTTTTGTAAAGAGGGGTGGTGCGGAGCACCGGGGGGATTTAGGGAGACTCAGGGTTCTATCGATAGTTAATATATTAAGTTAAATATTCTTATTCTTAATTTCTACATTGGCTTCTTTGTACAAGTAAGTCGAGTACATAGCAAACTCAAGCTCACCCATATGCTTAGACAACTGCCCCTGATAATTTTCTTTTTCTGTTGCAGACAGTTCCGCTGGGTCACCGTCTTTAACTGAGGTTAACCATACAATCGCATAATCTCCACTAGCAAGTTGCAACTGTTTAACCAAGCGTTCTTTATCCGTAGGTCTGGGTAATGAAAAGGCCGCTTGAAGAATTTGTGCATCTATCGCATCTTTTGTGTTCCGTTGCACTCCTACCTTTTCTTGCCATTGCCAATTGTTCTCGCTCATTAGTTTTGACACTTGAGCTTCATCGGTTTTTTGGATTTCAGCAAACGCTTTATCAGCTTGTTCTTTTACTTTTTCGGCACTCATCTTTGCTGTTAAAACGGCTTTAATTTTTGCTTGTGCTTCTTCAAGCGGTTTTTGTTTTGAAACAACATGTTCAGCAACCCGCACGACAACATAATTCTCATCATCAATTTTAACGAGGTCGCTATTATTCTTCGAGTCTTTAACGGTAGGGCTCCAAGTAGCGGTCACTACTTGTGGATTTTGTATTAAGGGTTCTTTAGAGCCATGCGCTTTCGTAAATAATTCCGTCTTGCGGATCGTTAACTTGAGATTATCTTGCGCTTTTTGTAATGAATCGGGGTTGTCGTAAGCAATGGTGCTTAACTCATCTGCCAAGTTAACAAATTGCTCTTCAGCCTGTTGGCGTTTGTATTGAGCCGCTGCTTCTTGTTTAACATCTTTAAACGGTTTTACTTTTTCGTTTTTGCGTTCAATTAACTTAACAAGATGCAAACCAAATTGTGATCGCAAAGGTTCGCTCACTTGGCCTGGTTTATCTAAACCAAAAGCCACTTTTTCAAATTCAGGAAACATTTCGCCAGGATTTACCCATGATAAATCACCACCTGCGCTGCTTGTTTCTTTATCATCTGAATATTCTTTTGCCATGACTTCAAAGCCCTCTCCGGCTTTCAAGCGCTTTTGAATCGTAGCCATTTTTGCATTGGCTTCCTTGATATCTTTCTCATCTGCCTTCTTGGGCAAGCTGATTAAAATATGGGCAACGCGTACCGAAGCAGGCTCACTGAAATGCCCCGGATTGTCTTGATAAAATTGCTCGACATCTTTGTCATTGGCTTCGATTGACTTGGTAAGGCCGGCAAGTGATAGATGAACAAATTCTAACGACAATGCTTCATCGGTCATAAAATCTTTCGAATGAGATTCATAATATTTCTTCGTTTCCTCAT
>Ga0105045_10001003_pt1 | contig 22402 bp, 15 predicted proteins | sample MAT02_FD_78089 | JGI IMG/M metagenome (GOLD analysis project Ga0105045, IMG submission 78089) | Freshwater microbial communities from Lake Fryxell liftoff mats and glacier meltwater in Antarctica - MAT-02 (megahit assembly) | ecosystem: Environmental > Aquatic > Freshwater > Ice > Liftoff... | reverse complement strand
GCGATCTGGGCATAAAAAAACCTTTATTGCTAAAGGCTTTTCATAGACATTCATCATGTAATAACATGATCGGTTTTCATAGGTATTAATGTGGTTTCAGAGGTATTGGCAAGGTCTTAAAAATCGAATATTTTATTCATTAAAGTTGGTGATTCATTTAATCAAAATTTGTAAATGAACCAGTTGCATTTTTGTAGATAAACTTCGGTACATTACAATCCCTCATTACGCTCGGGCAGCGGGTAGATTTACAAGAAAAACAATGCTTTCTAATTAGATGTATCAACCGGCACCAACTTTCAGTCCGCATTTGATACGGTTGATACATCCAAAAAATAAATCTGTTTATTTAAAGTTTTTTTTCTTCCTCTATTTCCTCTTCTTCACCATCATCCTCTTCATCATCTTCACCATCATCAAAATCAAAATCATCTTCAAGATCACTTTCCTCATCACCAAACATCATATCATCGTTTAATGTTACGAGCAACACTATCTGTCCGTCTCCGGTGTCTTCTTTTAAAAAATCCCATTCCTCTATTTCCCATCCCGCTGCGAGCAAATCATTCACACTATCCACTTCATTAATTGAGAATGGATCATTGGGATTTTGTATTAACTGCGTAGTGTCTACAATTACTGTTATTAATCGTTGCATAATATATATATTTAAATTAAAGATCGCTGTATAACAAACTAATTCAAAGAAAAGGAGGTTATCTAATTGTAACTTAAAGGTAGTTGAAGTAGGCATCAGTTTCAAATTTTAAAAAGAAATTCAATAAAGGATGCCTTCAGATACTTACCGGATTTACAAGTATGTTCCAAAAAGGGAAGTTACCAGACAAGTCAAATTTTTCGTATCCGGCATTTTAATATTAATTATTTCAACGCAGCAAAAAATTACCACCTGATAGCTTTTTTTTCCTGAATCAACTTTGTATTCAAATTCTTGTTATCCTTGCATCATGCAGGTTACCTTAACAATCATACGCTATCCAAAACGCTTTACCTATTTTGCTGTATTAGCGATGGCAGTGCACCGGTTTCCTTTCTGGTTCAATAATAAGATATCCTTCTTCAAACTGATGGGCTGTGGTAAAAACGGCACTTTCGATAAACATCCCGACTGGCAACAGTGGGGAATATTTGCTGCACACAACCAGCCTGTGATCGTGAATACCCTGAAAGAAGAAGAAAGAATCAATCAACTTTACGGTTCGTTTATCAGTAATTGGTTTCGTTTTTTTGATTGCGAAACCTGGACGATATTTTTAGAACCTTTTGAAGGACACGGAACCTGGGATGGCAAACAACCGTTTGGTAAATTGGCGAAAGACACTGGCTATGATGGGCCAATTGCCATATTAACCAGAGCGACAATCCGGCTCTCCAAATTAAAGGCTTTCTGGCAAAATGTAAATGGTGTAGCCGTTCAAATGGCGGGAGCCAAAGGGTTAATAACTTCCATCGGTATTGGCGAGATGCCTTATATCAAGCAGGCCACTTTCAGCATCTGGCAAAGCCGGGAGGCGATGAAGCAGTTTGCTTATCAGATGCACCAGCATAAGGAGGTAATTCAAAAAACAAGAAAAGAAAATTGGTACAGCGAGGACATGTTTGTACGTTTTAAACCGGTAAAAACAATGGGCACCATCAAGGGCAGTGATCCTTTGAAAGGAAAGTTATAGATTTGTCGTTCATATAAATGCACCGTTGCTGATTGATTTGCTTTAAAAAATAATGTAAAGCTCCTCCCCATTTGCTTGCCAGCAACGTTGCTAAACCGGAGATAAAAATAATTTATGAAGAATATCAAACTGATAGAAGTTCCGAGCGAAATTGGTGCTGGTACCCGTGGCGCCAGCATGGGTGTAGATGCCATAAAAATTGCGGCACTCGACTTCATGAGTAACTTTTTTGTTCATTTTCCTTCAGAAAAAATTGAGGTTGAAAATAATTTATTGTTTGAACCAATCCAGTCGCCTTATGGCAAACGCATCCATGGTGTGTATAATTTGTACGAAAAAGTGAGCAAGGCTGTGGCGGATACCATTAAAGGTAATTTCTTTCCGGTGGTGTTAAGTGGCGACCATAGCACTGCTGGCGGAACCATTGCAGGTATTAAAATTGCTAAGCCCAAAAGTAAATTAGGCTGCATCTGGATTGATGCCCATGCAGATTTACATACGCCCTACACCACCCCTACCGGCAATATGCATGGCATGCCGCTGGCCGCTGCTATCGGCGAAGATAATATAGAATGCAAAGCCCATGAGCTAGATGAAAAAACGCATAAGATATGGGAACAGTTAAAAAATATTGGTAAAATATACCCCAAAATTTTACCAGAAGACATCGTTTTTATTTCGCTTCGTGATTTTGAGATAGAAGAAAAAGCGCTGATAGATAAATATGGCATTAAAGTAATTACCACCAATGAAGTAAGACGCAATGGTTCGGAAAGCGTAAGCAGAAAAGTACTGCGCTACCTGAGCGACTGCACCGATATCTATGTAAGTTTTGATGTAGATAGCCTGGACTCCTCTATTTCCAGAGGCACGGGCACACCCGTTGGTAACGGACTAAAAGAAAGAGAAGCAGAAGACCTGATCAGTAAATTTATGCAAAGCCGCAAAATCTGTTGTTTTGAAATTACGGAGGTAAACCCTACTCTTGATAAAGAAAACCTGATGGCTGAAATTGCTTTTAATATTTTACAAAGAAGTGTAAATGTTTTAATGATGAATTAAAGAGATCACTTTATATATCTGCTTCAGAAAACGAGGCCATACTTTTTGCATTGTCTTATCAGGTATATAGGAATTTTGGTATGCAGCAAGATCTGCCAATATCAGCAAGCTGCATTCGTTTATGTTTTGCCAGTCACTTATTTTTAAACCTCCTCAATAAAAAAACCATTCATTCGTTCTTACAGACTATAATCCACCTTCCCGAAGGAAAAATGGATGAGGCTATATCCAAATGAAACCTACAACGCAATTGACCCACCAGACTACAAAGTCAAATGCTGCATCGATGGCACCACTGTTTGCGCTTGCCCTTGGTGATATTGCCCTATCGATCTACAATCGGTTGCCGGCAGATGCGGTGTTGGTTGCAGCTATTTTCCTGTTACAAATACATGCCGTTTGGCCCGATAAACATAAAAAACAGTTTATACATCCATCGATTGTATTCATCCTAACCATTGGGATAAGTTTGGCGATGGTTGTAATCAACGGATTTAACAACGGCAGCTTTTTATATTTTTTTCCGGCTGCGGTGATTTACCTGGTTAATACCATTGACACCAATGACGAAAACAGGTTTAGAAATTTCACTGCGGTATCGCTGATTTTTACGTTTGCAGTTGGTGCTGTCCATTTTCTGTTACCAAATCAAAATATCCTACCAAATACAAACTATTTGCCGGTCTATCGATTTTTTGCCGCAGTAGTTTTAGCCGTACTTCTCTCAAAAAACCTTTTTACAGAAAAACCGGCTGTTCAAAGTGTATCAGGATTACCCGCTTACAGTGAGGCGGTATTTCAAAATTCTTTGGATGGATACATTGTTTTCAATCAGGAAACAAGGGAAGTAACAGCTCATAACCAACGATTATCCGGGCTGTTTGCGTTGCCACCGGGAGCAGATCTCAAAAAATTATTTATGACCCAGGTGCTTATGCGCTACCTGGCCGAAGACAGCGCCAACAAAGAATTAATGATGGATCTGATACCAGATAACTGGCATGGCGAGGCAACATTTATCACACAGGAGAAGGAAAAATTTTACAGCTATGTAAAAAGCGTTGTCTATCAAAAGGAAGAAAACAAATACCAGGTTTTAAGTATACGGGATATCAGTGCCATCAAAGCATCCGACGAAAAACTAAAAGAATATAAAGAAAGCGTAGAAAAGGCAGGTAGGGCAAAGGCCAGGTTTTTAAGTAGCATGAGTCATGAATTACGTACTCCACTCAATGGTATCATTGGTACTTCTAATCTTTTAAAAACCGAATCCAATCTGCCGGAATCCATTCAAAAACATATTGATGTATTGCTCTATTCATCTGAACACATGCTGGGCATCATCAATGAAATACTTGATTTCAGCAAAATAGATGCAGGCAAACTGGAGCTCAATAAACAATCCTTTAGCATCACCAAATGCATTAATAATTTAACCGCATCTTTTGAAAGCCAGTTTAAAAATAAAAACATCCGGCTGGTCGTTGAGCAAAGTCCGGAGCTTGAAGCCGTATATATTTTAAGCGACGAAACAAAGCTGAGCCAGGTTATAACCAATCTGTTGTCCAACGCATTGAAGTTTACACTTGCTGGCAACGTAACATTGGCCGTAAAAATAAATTCAATAACAGAAAAGAACGTTTCCATTCAATTTGAAATAAGGGATACCGGCATTGGCATTCCCAAAGAAAAGCAGTTGGAAATTTTTCAGGGTTTTGCGCAGGTGCATGCTGCTGAATTGAGCAGAAGGTTCGGTGGTACAGGACTTGGTCTTACCATAAGTGAAAAACTGGTAGCCATTTTTGGTGGAAAACTGGAAGTAGAAAGTGAATTGGAAAAAGGTTCCCGCTTTTATTTCACGATCCCTTTTGAAACGGCGAAACCAGCCGTTCCATTATTTGACATTCCGTCTGCAGAAGACAATGCCGACATAAGAGGTATCAAAATATTGGTGGTAGAAGACAATGAAATTAACGCCACCATTTTGAAAAGTTTTTTAAAGAAATGGGAAGTACAGGTAAAGGAAGCCGGCAACGGCATTCATGCACTGGAGATACTAAAATATCACCGCTTTGATTTAATACTGATGGACCTCGAAATGCCTGAAATGGACGGCTATACCGCCATTAAAATAATCAGGCAAACAGATACGGCTACACCCATACTCGCCTTTACAGCTTCATTGCTGGAAAATATGGATACCATCCTCAGCGAAGCAGGGTTCAATGGATACGTACTAAAGCCTTTCAGACCGGCAGAACTAAAGGCCAAAATTGAACTGTATGCACCCCACCGAAAATTATTATATGCATAAAACAGCCTGCTAAGAAAGCCGTATTTTTTTTGTCAGACCAACGTTAAAAATGAGTTTTAAAAAGAGCAATGTCGCACACAAATATTTTATTAATAAATAATCATCCACCATTCTCACTTTTGTATTTAAAATGATCGCTTACTGTTCCGGCTGTTCTTCACGACGGCACCCTATTATAGCCGCACGATTCTGTAAGCTTTGAAATGTATGGCCAATTCAAAATGACTATTTAAAGTTTAGCAAGTGTAAATGAAAGAAGAATGACTTTTCCTATTTTTACAAGCATGAAAAGTTTCCTACTCACAATTTTTGCCATTTCAATTTTAGCCGGAACAAACTATGCACAGGCAAGCTACTCAGCGCAATTAAAAAAATTTCAAGCAACTTATGTTTCCAATCATGAAGTGGTGACTGGAAAAGACAAAAACTATTTCCGTTTTTTCGAAGTCGACAGTCTGTATCGTGTCAACGCTTTTTTTGAAAGAATCAATGACAGCATTGGCTTTACAATGAAAACATCGAGTGCAGTTACCAGGCATTATTTTAAATACGGAAAATTAAGTTTTATGCTTCGGGATTCGTTGTTGCACCTAACCATTTATCAATCAAAAGACCTGTTGACAAAAGAAAAATACAAAGACTATTTGTTGATTCCTTTTACCGATGTTACAACGGGTGATGCATCCTACGGCAGTGGCCGTTACCTTGATTTTATTATAGGTGACATACACAACAACTCTTTAGCAATCGACTTCAATAAAGCTTACAACCCTTACTGTGCTTATGCTACCGGCTTCAATTGCCCATTGCCGCCGAAAGAAAACAATTTAGGGGTATCCATTTTGGCTGGTGAAAAAGCATTTGCAAAAATGTATCATTAAAACGAAAAGATCCCGTAAAAATGAGACTCATTTCTACGGGATCTTTCACCCTTTATTTTTACATCATTTTATAAACCCATGGTCATGCTTTTTTGCCGCATGCTGGCAAGAGAAGGATCAATTTCAATTGCCTTATCACACATGCCCTGCCCCTTGTCTTTTTGTCCTTTCTTTTGAAAACATAAGCCCGCCTGGTACAAAGCCCTGGCATCCTTCATATCTACCTCCATCAGTTTTTGACAATACTCCAGCGACTTGTCATACATTTTTTGAGAATAAAAAGCTTCCGCCATATCTCTTAAAATATCCATGTTGCCGGGTTTTCGGGCCAAAACACCCAACAACAGTTTTTCGCCTTTTTCGAATTCGCCACTAAACAACCAGGCATATCCGAGGTTTTCATTAAAATCATTGCCTTCGGGATATCCGGCATTTGCAGCTTTTGTAAAAAACACCGCTGCATTCTTAAAGTCGTTCAGGTTGTAGTATAAAAGCGCCAATTCATACGCCCACAAATTTTTGGTAACATCCAGTTGAACTGCTTTATTATACCAAGGCACCGCTGCTTTATACAGTTCCATGTCCAGGTAACTTCTTCCCATTGTGTAAGACGCCTCCGCATCATTCGGATTTTTGGCTAGCACAATGGTTAATCCCTTGATAGCTGCACCATAATCTTCGAGGTGGTAATTACTTAAAGCCAGGATTCTATCAGCATTTTCACAACCGGTACATTTTAAAGCAAATTCAATCGCCTTTTTAAACTGGCGGTAATCAAAACAAAGTGTCATCAATTCCTTAATAGCATCCTGATTTGCAGGATCCATCTCGTACACTTTTGTAAAAAGCCCTTTTGCCACGTCTGTTTTCCGCATCTCCAGGTTGGTATACCCCTTTTGCAAATAGGCTTCCGTCATTTGGGCATTGAACTGAATGGCATTGTCAAAGTATTTGGATGCCTCCGTAAAATGTGCCTCCTTCTTCTCTTCCATTGCTTTTTTAAAATAGAAATTAGCACTATCTTCATTTTGGGAAAAAACTGAATTTACGGCAATGATGCCCAAGGTAAGTAGGATTGTATTTTTCATAGTAGGGGGTGGTTCAAAAATTATTCCAGTTTACAGGAATAACATTATTTGAACGAGTAAAACGGGTATTTTATTACTTACTGTCCGGATAATTATCCACAAAATCAACTGATGGCATTTGGTGATAATCCATATCTACAGAAACAATTTTGTTTTTTGCCGGTTTATCAAATATTTTTTTGGTGAAAAAAGTTTAACGCCTGGCGTATTTCTGGCTCCACGACTAAAAACTAATAGCTATAGTACAAATTAATTACATTCTCTTTCACAGATATTAGTTAACAAAGTGATTGAATAGGCTAATTCTAAAATCCCTTGATAAATATCTGCCAGACTTTCAATCAACGATGTATGAAGGTTTGCATATCCAAAACCGTGATATGGAATTTTACGAATACTGCATCTTAAAAATAAATTCAAATCAACCAATTGTTACAAATTGCTCGTTTATATTACCACTTCTATGAAATTATATTGTCATCAATCAGGTACTACTGCCAGTGACTTGCTTTTAGCTGCCGCTGGTGTAAAATAGTTAGGTGGTCGGATACCAAAGAGTAATATTTGTTTAACTTAAAATTAATAACTGACTTTACTATTTCTTACATATTCATTTGACATTTATCTATCCAAACAAATAACCCAATTACCAAAATCCCTACGATGCAACTTAAAAGACTGTCGACTCTTATTATTTTTTTGCAATTATCTTTTCTTATTTCTTCTGCACAAACAATCACCGGTAAAATTTCTGACACTGCAGCTAAAAAAGATATTGGCAGTGCTGTAGTAGCTTTACTCACTACAGGAGACTCAATTTTATATAAGTTTACAAGAACCGATAAAAATGGCATTTTTGAGATAGCCAATGCCAAACCTGGGAAATATATTTTATTGGTTACACATCCTTACTTCGCTGATTTTGTAGACGATATTATAGTGAATGCTGAAGGCAATAAGATAAATGGGATTTCATTGACATCAAAAAGCAAACTTCTGCAGGAAATAATTGTAAAAAGCGGCAGTGCTATGAAAATAAGAGGTGACACTACCTTTTATAATGCGGACAGTTTTAATGTGAGTGCGAATGCTAACGTGGAAGAGTTGCTAAAAAAATTACCCGGTATACAGGTTGATAAAGATGGTAAAATAAAAGCTATGGGAGAAACTGTAGAAAAGGTATTGGTAGATGGAGAAGAATTTTTTGGCGACGACCCCGGAATGGCTGTTAAAAATCTGCGTGCCGATGCTGTTAAAGAAGTGCAGGTATTTGATAAAAAGAGCGACCAGGCAGAGTTTACCGGTATAGATGACGGACAGACAAAAAAGACGATCAACCTGAAATTGAAAGATGACCGAAAGCACGGGTATTTCGGAAAAATTGATGCCGCTGGCGGACCGCTGAAAGCGTTAGACGACCGGTACAACACCAATATTTTACTTAGCTCATTTAAAGGAAAAAGAAAGTTTACCGGCTTTATATTAAATGGGAATACCGGACAGGATGGTCTCAACTGGCAGGATAGTGAAAAATATGGCGGCGAAAATGACAACTTTAGTATGAACATGGACGATGATGGAAATATGAATTTTATGTGGCGGGGCGGAGGCTCCGATGATGAACCGGAAGTGAATACACAGAATGGATTTATCAAAAACACAAATGCCGGTTTGCAATACAGCAATAAATGGAATGATAAACAAACATTTAATATATCGCCGAAGTACAATAGCCAGGTTTATGACAACATGAGATCCAGGTTTACCCAAACTCAGTTTAAGGATTCGGTGTTAAATGAAAATTCTTTTACGACCACCAATGTAAACAGGTGGAATTTTAAAACAAATGCCAGTTTTGATATAAAACTGGATTCGAACAATACTTTAAAACTTACAGCAAGGGCAAACTTCTATCACACTGAAAGTGGCGACCAAACCAATTCTACTACAACCGGGGAAACGGGCACGCTAAAAAACTTTGCTAACAGATCTTTGAGAGTAATTGCAGACAAACAATCCTATAGTAGCACTTTACTATTCAAGCATAGATTTAAAAAGGCACGCCGGACTTTTTCTATTAGTGCAGACTGGAGTTTATTAAACAATACCGGAGAGAATTACCTAAACTCTGACAACCAAAGTTATTTTGATGGCACTCCCTCTACCCTGCAAAAGTTAAATCAGTTTAGACAATCTGATAGATCCACCCAAAAAATTTCCACCACCATAATATATACCGAGCCACTTAATAAAAACTATTCGCTGGAACTATCACATCAGTTTACCACAAACAATGGTTTCAACGATCAACTTACTTATAGTTATTCGAATTTTACCGGTAAATACGACGTGGTGGTGGATTCTTTATCCAATAAGTTTAAGCAGATTATATCGATCAACAGACCCGGTCTAAAAATCAGTTACAGCACAAAAAAAATAAAATACAATTTTGGAAGTGCCTTCGGCTTTACTCATTTTGATTTGCTGGATAAGTCTTACAACAAAAATTATCTTAGAAATTTTACCAACTTTTTTCCAACAGCCAGTTTTACTTATAGCTATAGAGCCAATCACGACCTGCGCTTTAATTATAATGGTAACACAAGTCAACCAACCATAGATCAGTTGCAACCTTTGAGGAACAACGATGATTTTTTCAATCAATATATTGGAAACCCAAACCTACAACCGTCATTCACCAATAGTTTCAGACTTTCACATAACAGTTATAATTTTTTGAAAGATTTATATACCTACCAATCATTCAATATCAGAACCGTTAACAACGCAATTTCCAACAGCAGGTCAACCAATTTAAATAGTGGCAAAACAACCATACAACCGGTAAATACAGATGGCAATGTATCGGCAAACTTTAATGGCGGCGTTGGGTATAAACTGAAAAAATTAAATGTACGGGTTGGCCTAAACCCAAATATTGGATACAATAGATATGTTTCAATTATCAATAATCTTGAAAATATTTCTAAGACTTTAAATAGCGGAATTTCGTTATCATTGTCAAAATCGAAGGACAAAAAGTACGATGTTTCGTTTAGTAATGATTTCAATTTCAACAGGAATTCAAACTCTCAAAACACGACCATCAGACAATTCAATACCAATAATATTCGGGTTGATGCTACAGTGTATTATAAAAAGACATGGTCAATCTCTACAGACTATAACTTTTTTATAAGGCAAAAAACAGTAGATTTCCAGGATAACCTGACCAACCAGATATGGAATGCCAGACTTCAGCATACTTTTAAAAAGGATGAGTTTACGGCTTACATCATGGTAAGAGACATACTGAATCAGAATATAGGGATTGAAAGAAATTTCTTTGATAATACTTTAACTGAGGAAAGAAACGACCGGCTTAAAAGATATGGCATGATTGGATTTACCTGGAACTTTAAAAACAATTCAGGAGAAGTAAAAAAATAATTAAACACTAAAAATATCAAGATGAAACTTATAGTCCTTTTAATAGTATGCTTCTCGCCTTTTGCAAAAATCGATGCACAGCAATTTATCAATAAGGCGGTGATAGAATTCGAAGTAAAAACCAGTATCAAAAAAACCTTGAGTAATAATAGCTGGGCGGATATGTTGAAAGATAACATGTCAGAATTTAAAACTGCCTATTACAATTATACGTTTGCCAATAATAAAAGCGTTTATAAATTTGACCGTTGGGATGCTAAAACAAAAATACCTACCTGGTTTAAAGAAGGTGACGAGGAAAATCAATGGTACTTTGATTTTAACACAGACCAGTTAAACATGAAAAAGCAGGTGGAAGGCACCGATTTTATTATCGTGGATAGTATAAAAGCGATCCAATGGAAATTAACAAATGAGAGCAGGCTAATAGCCGGTTTTAATTGCAGAAAAGCGGTTGGGAAAATTATGGACAGTGTATATGTTTTTGCTTTTTATACAGACGAAATTACAATACCTGGTGGACCTTGTACTGTTGGTGGTCTGCCGGGAATGATCTTAGGCCTTACGATACCCAGATTATACACTTCATATATTGCAACTAAAGTCACGCTTAATAACGTACAAGAATCGGCTTTAAAACCTGTTGCAGCTAAAAAGACTTACACCTATGCAAGTTTACAATTATTGATAACTGAAAAAACAAAGGAATGGTTTTCGTGGGGTGATGATCAGGAAGAAAATAAAAGAAGGAAAAATCTTTTTTTATGGAATATTTTTTTATAAAAAGCCTCACTAGTCGCAAATACGCAATAACAAAATAAAAATTAAAGGAAAAACGTAATGTCATAAAAGACGGGTTCAAATTATGAACCCGTTTTTTTATTTTAACCTTAGTCTTTTTGAGCATTTTGAAACAATTACTTACTACTCCAACTCCAGTACAACTGTTTTATAGGAACCCAATGTAAAATCTTTCATTGCGTTTTTTTCCTTCGTAATCACATCGGTATATTTTGTAAATCCACTGGTTCGTTCTGCGTATTTATCAAATGAGATCGTCTTGTCGGTTTTGGAAGTATTCATCACCACCATTACTGTTTGTTTGGCATCATACCTGAAATAAACATATACACCCTCCACCGGAACAAACTGCATCATTTTACCGGTTGTTAATGCGGATGATTTTTTCCTGAAACTCGCCAGGGCATTGATATGATTCCATATCTCCCGGTCTTTCCCTGTTCTGCCAGCCGGTTCAAATTTATTGATCTGATCGCCGGGGAAACCTCCTGGAAAATCAAGCCGCACATAGCCATCATTGGGACTGGTAAATCCCGTAGTAGCCAATTCATCGCCATAATAAATCTGCGGTATTCCCCTGCAGGTAAACAACCAACTCAGCGATGATTGATATTTGTTCATATCTTCTCCAACTACCGAGTAAAATCTTGCTACATCATGATTGTCTAAAAACAATACATTCCTGGTTGGATCTTTATACAAAAAATCCTGGGCCAGTGTGGTGTACAATTTATTGACACCATCCGTCCAGCCAAAATCCCTGGTCATTGCATCCTGTATGCCCCAAAGGGTTTGAAAATCGGTGGCGCCCTGCAGGTTACTTTTAAATGGAAGCTGCAGGTAATTGTCTACAAAATAACTTTGATTGGCAACACCATGAAACCAGGTTTCGCCAAAGACGGTGAGCTGCGGATATTCATCGGTAAGCACCTTATTACATTTGTTCATAAAGGGCAAATCGTTGTAAGCATAGGTATCCACCCGCCAGCCATCGATGCCAAATTCTTCTACTGTCCACAACGCATGTTGCAACAGGTAGTTGGCTACAAAAGGATTGTTTTGGTTTAGGTCGGGCATCTGAGGGGTAAACCATCCGTCCACCAATTTCTTTTGATCGGCCTTGCTTGCATAGGGATCAAATGCCACCTGGTCTTTGTAGGTAGTATTCGTGAAGGCAGGCCAGTTATGCAGCCAGTCTTTCATAGGCAAATCCAACACCGTAATATGCTTTTCATCCACGTGATTGTACACTGCATCCTGAATGATTTTTAATCCTTTTTGATGGGCCGCATCAATCAGTTGCTGATAAGCCTTTTCGCCACCTAGTCTGCGGTCTATTGTATAATGATCGGTAAATGCATAACCATGTTCGGTTCTATCAACACGGTCGTTTTCAATTACCGGATTCAGCCACAAGGTGGTAACACCCAAATTTTGCAGGTATTCCAAATGATTGGTAATGCCCTGTATATCTCCGCCGTGACGGTGAAAAACGCTGTCCCGGTTGAGCGTCTGGTCACGCATTCGGGGTATGCGATCATTGGAAGGATCTCCATTGCTAAACCTATCCGGAAGAACAAGGTATATAAAATCCTTTGCAGTTACACCTTGTGCAAACGCTGCTCCCCTGCCTTTTCGCCGGGCCTTAATTTCAAAATTGATGGTGAAAGGATCCTCCAATTTATTAACCTTAATTTTCAGTACACCCGGCTTTGTTGTTGGAGCAATCGCCAGATCAAGAAACACATAGTTGGGATTTTCTACTTTATTAACCTTTGCCAGTTTTACACCGGGATAATTGATGCTGAATCCGCCACCTGCATTTGCAATCGCATCTCCATGAATCATTATCTGCACTTTATTCCATTTCATCCCCGTCCACCAATTGGTTGGATAGCATTTGTAATCGTTCTGTTGAGCAAAAGACAGGATGCAACAACAGATAAAAATGGATACTATTAAAACTTTGTTCATACAAATTATTTTACTTTAATACGCAGTGTTAAAATTGCGGCAACTATCATTAAACATCCTCCCAATACAATTGTGTAAATGGCATTGCCATTAAATAAATGCTTGGTAAAAAACCCCAGTAAAGTGGCAGCTAATATTTGAGGAATCACAATGAAGAAATTAAAAATGCCCATATAAACGCCCATTTTATTTGACGGTAAAGCCGCAGTTAACATAGAGTAAGGCATGCTTAAAATACTGGACCAGGCAAGGCCAACCCCAGCCATACTTAGTATCAGCAGGTATTTATCTTTAAACAAAAAGAAAGATATTAAACCAACACCACCCGCAACAAGGCAAATTAAATGAGTCATAGGCCTGCCGGTTTTTTTTGCTAATACAGGTAATAAAAAAGCAAAAAAAGCAGAGAATCCATTATAAAAACCGAATAGCACTCCAACCCAATTACCGATTTCATTGTAAGCCTTTGAGGTAGGATCTACAGTATTAGCTATGTTTTGCGCCAAACCTGGGGTAGCATAAATCCACATTGCAAATAAAGCAAACCAGGTAAAAAACTGCACCACTGCCAGTTGCTTCATGGTATCCGGCATTCCATATAAATCGTTCACCACTTCTACCAGGCCATTCTTCTTATTACCAGCCCAGAAAAAACCAGCCATCAACTGAATTAAGCCGAAACTTCCAATGCCCATTGTTAATACATACAACTCTTTTTCAAGCGGCATTTCGGTATGTGTTGAATTGTAATAAAACATGAGGGCAGTAAAAATTGATCCTATGATCAACCATACCAACCCTTTGCTATAAAAGGTTTTAACAGAAGTAGTAATGATAGAATGGTCTACCTGCTGCTGTTCAATGGATTCAAAACTTTTTAGCTCTGCCGGAGAATATTCTTTGGTGGTAAATACAGTATATGCAACTGACAAAAAAAACACTACGGCACCAATGTAAAATGAGATCTTCACAGAGTCTGGTATAACGCCCGCTGCTGCTTCATTGGAAACTCCAAACTTTGTTAGTAAAAAGGGCAACACAGAAGATACTACTGCACCAATTCCAATAAAAAAACTCTGCATGGCAAAACCTGCGGTCCGTTGTTCATCCGGCAACATATCACCCACAAATGCCCGGAATGGTTCCATTGAAATATTGATAGATGCATCCAACAGCCAAAGCATAATGGCAGCCATCCACAATGCCCATACATTTGGGAAAAACACCAATGCAAGCGACGCAAGTACGGCACCAATTAAAAAGAAAGGCCTTCTTCTGCCCCACCGTGACGACCATGTTTTATCACTTAAATAACCAATCACCGGTTGCATGATTAAACCGGTAATCGGAGCTGCAATCCATAAGATAGGGATGTCGTCGATATTGGCACCGAGCGATTGAAAAATTCGGCTCACGTTTGCATTTTGCAAACCAAAACCAAATTGAATACCAAGAAATCCAACACTCATATTGATGATCTGTAATACACTCAATTTGGGTTTTTTTACCATTGTAATTGGAGACATAGCAATCGTTTAATTTTAATTGATTGTGTATTTTATACACATTTACAAAATTACATTAAAAAACATCCTTTAAAAGGATGTTTTTTTTAATTTATTTTATATTACAAAGCCGTCTGTTAATACGGCTCCTTTCTTTAACACCACAATGCCGTCTTTAACAGCATATAGGGGATGATCAGTTGCACCGAGGTGTTCGCCACCATTGATGCGTACATCATTTCCAATGCGACAGTTTTTATCAACTATTGCATTCTTAATATAACAACGGTCGCCAATACCTATTTTTGGAATATTTTTTTCGGTATTGCGCTCAATTTCGTTCAACGTTTCATAAAAATCATTTCCCATGATATAACAACTTACAATGGTAGAACCTTGTCCAATACGGCTTCTCACCCCTATCACACTATTTTCAATACGGCTGGCATTAATGATGGAACCCTCTGCGATGATGGTTTTTTCTAAAGTAGTTCCACTAATTTTGGCAGGAGGTAACATTCTTGCATGGGTGTAAACCAGCTTTTGATTGTCAAACAAATTGAATGGAGGCAGGTCCAGGGTTAATGCAAGGTTTGCCTCAAAGAACGAATGAATATTTCCAATATCAGTCCAGTACCCTTCGTATTGAAAACTGATTACTTTATATTGTTCGATGGAGTTCGGTATAATCTCTTTCCCAAAATCAGTTGCATCTTTTTTCTCTGTTTCCAGCAAATCAAATAACAACTTTCTGCTAAAAATATAAATACCCATTGAGGCAAGATAATTTCTGCCTTTTGCTTTCATTTCATCGCCTGTTTCGCTGGTCCATTCAGGTAATAAATCTACAGAAGGCTTTTCGATAAATGAGGTGATCGTTTTCTCTTCATTTGTTTTTAAAATACCAAATTCAGGAGCATCCCTGCTATCCACCGGAATGGTTGCAATGGTGATATCCGCACCTTTAGCCATGTGATTATCAATCATTGCTTCAAAATCCATTTGATACAACTGATCTCCACTTAATATCAACACATATTCAAAATCATAATTAACGATATGCCTTAGCGACTGCCGCACAGCATCTGCAGTTCCCTGGAACCATTTTGGATTATCAGGCGTTTGCTCTGCGGCCAATATATCAACAAACCCTTTACTAAAAAGACTAAACTGGTAAGTGTTTTTAATGTGCTTGTTTAAAGATGCAGAATTAAATTGGGTAAGCACCAATATCCTGTTTAAACCGGAGTTGATACAGTTAGAAATGGGAATATCCACCAAACGGTACTTACCTGCTATGGGTACTGCTGGTTTACTTCTGCTGGCAGTTAAGGGATACAATCTTGACCCTGCTCCACCGCCTAAAACAATGGCAATTACTGATGCGCTTTCCATATGTGAATTGTTGTTAGTTTATTAAAGAATGATTAGAGATTACGTTTACAAACATATTCAAATTTCAATTACAATTAATTTAAACCCTCATATAATTTTATATATCGTCCTGCACTTGTTTCCCAGCTAAAATCAAGTTCCATGATGGTGGAAATCATTTTCTTTACCAACTTTGGTTGATTGTAAACCTGCAAAGCCCGATAGATTGAATAAGTGATATCGCCGACGGACGCTTCGTTGAAGCGAATACCGTAGCCATTCGGATCGCCATAATCTATTACGGTATCTCTTAACCCGCCGGTATTTCTCACTATCGGTATCGTTCCATAGCGCATCGCATACAGTTGATTTAAGCCACAGGGCTCTACCCTGCTGGGCATTAATAAAAAATCAGCCCCGGCATACATCTGGTGACTTAACTTTTCGTTATATCCTATTTTGGAATTGTAATATCCTACCAATTGGCTCTTCATGTTTTCCAGTTCCCACTCCACGGAAGCATCGCCACTTCCCAGCACCAGAAAATTCATTTTGCCTTCCATGTGATAAACAGCATCGTAGATGGCTTGCGGAAGCAAATCGGCTGCCTTTTCATGTACCAGCCGGCCAATAAAAATAAACAGTGGTTTTTCAAAATCAAGATTATATAAATCGCATAAGAATTTTTTATTGGCGAGCTTTCCTTTTGCGGCATCTTTTTTAGAAAAGTTGGGTTCAATGTAAGTATCAATGGCCGGATCCCAAACAGCAGCATCAATTCCATTTAATATGCCGGTACATTTTCCTTTTTCGTATTCAAATAAATTCTCCAGTCCGTTCGCAGCATGGCGCATTTCTTCCAGATAACTCTCGCTTACGGTCGTAACCCTTTTTACACATTTGACCGCACTTGCCAGCGGATTAATCCTGTTCTGCCAATCCAGCTTCCCCCACTCCCACGAATCCCAGGCAGGCAAATAAGTTGATTTATCCCAATCCATCCATCCCTGGTATTGTGCATTGTGAATGGTAAGCACCGTTGGTATAGCTGATAAATGCCGGTAGGCAAAACAATGCTGCATCATAAATGGAACAAGCCCGGCATGATGATCATGCACATGCACTACATCCGGATGATGATTCCATTTAGCAACCCAATCTACTACAGCTATTTGAAAGGCAGTGAAGCGTTCGGTATCATCGCCGTAGCCATAAACGGCTTCCCGATCCAGGAGACCGTTGATGTCTACAAGGTATAAATCAAATCCAAGCAGGTTTGTTTTTTCTTTGATGATGGAATAATTAAACCAATAGGCACCCATCCCAAAGGATCCTTTATGTACCAATTCAAATTCATGTTCATACAAAAACTTTGTTCTATACATTGGCATCACCACTTTTGCATTGTGTCCAAGTTGATTTTGATATTTAGGCAATGCGCCCACAACGTCTCCTAATCCTCCTGCTTTGGCTACCGGGTAACATTCGGCACTAACGTGTAATATTTCCATTGAATATATGAATTGATAATTGTCTTCAAATTAAGAAGGATTTTGTTACAAACAAATTAAGTACTGAATATTTTTCCTAATGGTAAAATTAAATTACTTTCGGCCACTAAAAAACAACCTTCAATATGAGTCAACCAGCCAGTTCACATCAATCTACCAAATGGTCGCAATTTGGAACACTTGTTACTGTATTTTTTTTCTGGGGTTTTGTTGCAGCAAGTAATGATATCCTGATACCCGTTTTTAAAAAGGCTTTTAATCTTTCGCAGGCTCAAAGTCAGTTGGTTTCTGTTGCTTTTTATGTTGCGTATACCGTTGGATCAATTATCTATTTCATTATCTCCAAAATAATCGGAGGCGATTTGCTAAATAAAATTGGCTATAAAAATGGAATTGCTATTGGATTAATCATTTCTGCCATTGGCACCTTGTTATTTTACCCCGCTGCTAATAATGCATCTTTCACATTAATGATTACCGGCCTTTTTATTGTGGGTCTTGGTTTTTCATTACAACAAATAGCAGCTAATCCATTGGCGATTATGATGGGCGATCCAAAAACGGGTTCACAACGACTTACGATGGCTGGTGGTATCAATAATTTCGGCACCACCATTGGGCCATTGTTGGTAAGTTTTGCAATATTTGGCAGCGTTGCTTCCGGTTCTTCGGAAGCCAGTATTGAAAGCGTAAAAATACCTTACCTGATTTTAGGCGTTGCTTTTTTACTGGTAGCCGTTTTTATAAAATTCTCGTCTGTACCCAATAAAATTGACGTTGACGAAGTTGTAGAAAAAGAAGCAGTTGTAGAAAGTAAAGTGTTACATAAAACTTCTGCGTTGCAATATCCCCAGTTGATAATGGGTATGATTGCAATTTTTGTTTATGTCGGTGTTGAAGTCTCGACAGCCAGTAATTTACCGGACTACATGGAAACCCATCTTGGCATATCTACTGAAAAAATTGCTCCCTATATTTCATTGTATTGGGCAAGTTTAATGATCGGCAGGTGGACAGGAGCCGTAGGCGCTTTTGATGTAAGTAAAGGAGCCAAGCAGGTGCTGAATTTTTTAATGCCCTACCTGGCATTTGGTGTTTTTCTCACCGTGAATGCAATTGCGCAGCATGATGTTGCACAGTTCTTTGTTTATGCTTTTGTGATAGCGATTATGATCGTTGGAGACATTTTTAGTAAAGGAAACCCGGCCCGCATGTTATTAATATTTTCAGGGTTGGGCATTACAGCTTTGCTGATTGGCATGTTCACCTCGGGTATGGTAAGCGCATTTGCGTTTATTAGTGTGGGTCTGTTTTGCAGCACATTATGGCCTTGTATATTTACTTTGGCAGTTGCAGGCCTTGGAAAAAATACTGGTCAGGGCAGCAGCCTCCTTATTATGATGATTATGGGTGGTGGTTTAATCAGTTATTTGCAGGGATTACTGGCCGATGGAATCGGTATTCAACTGAGCTATATCATTGGGGTAGCTTGTTTTGCATACCTTGCTTTTTATGCCATCCGGGCAAAAGCTGTTTTAAAATCACAGGGTATTGATTATGATGCATTGAATGCAGAAGGTGGTCACTAAAATATCATTCACTTAAAGGATAAAGAAGTAACACATTGGATTTATGAAAAAGAAATACGCAGTTGGAATTGATGTAGGAGGTACTACCGCAAAATTTGGAGTGGTAGACCGCAATGGCAATATCCTTGAACAGGATCGGGTACCCAGTAATGAACATGAAGTGGTGGAAGATTTTATAGATGATATGTATGCCAGGCTTTACCCAATGATCAAAAAGCTGGGAGGCATTGATAACTTTACCGGCATTGGCATGGGTGCACCCAACGGAAACTTTTATACCGGCACCATTGAATATGCGCCTAATTTAAAATGGAAAGGTATTATACCCATTGCTGAGTTGATCGAAAAAAAATTCGGTCTTGTTACTAAACTTACCAACGATGCCAATGCTGCCGCAGTCGGCGAAATGATGTACGGTTGCACTAAAGATATCAAGGATTTTATTACCATCACATTGGGTACAGGCGTAGGTAGCGGAATTGTAATTGACGGAAAAATTGTATTGGGTCATGATGGATTTGCCGGTGAACTTGGCCATACCATTATTCGTCCGGGCGGAAGAATGCACAAATCTACCGGCATGAGGGGAAGCCTGGAATCCTACGCATCAGCTACTGGTGTTCGTGAGACTGCACTTGAAATGCTCACCAGTTATCCGTCAGAAGAAAGTTTGCTACGCAATTATACTATCAATGAACTTACCAGCGAAACTGTGTACGATTGCGCCACGCAAGGTGATTCTATCGCCAATCGTATTTTTGAATTTACCGGGCAGATTTTGGGTGAATCATTGGCCAATTTTGTAATGTTTTCTTCCCCCGCCGCCATTATATTATTTGGCGGACTTACCAAGGCCGGCAACCTGTTACTAAACCCAACCCGAAAACACATGGAAGGCAACCTGCTTCCTATTTTCCAAAACAAAGTAAAACTGTTGTTTAGTGAATTGAAAGAAGCGGATGCAGCGATACTCGGTGCCAGCGCATTGGTTTGGAATTTGAAAGATTAATTTTTTTCTCAAAATTTAGAAAATGAAGGCTGCCTGATTATGGCAGCTTTTTTTATAAATTTAGAAAAGCAGGTAATCGTAATATATAGAAAACCAAACCATCTCTTCAGGTAAATAAATAGGGGTGATATCATAAAGACTGTGATTTTTTGACCCCTTCATTTAAACTGATGAAAATATATCAATTGTACATTGTAACTTGCTGTCAGGGAAAAAACCAACCAAACCGTGTTACTTTAGCGCCTGCTGAATTAGGAAAGTTTGGCGCAAATTTATCCATATCGCTGGTACTTTAGGAAGGCTTATATAATACATATGTGGTTTGTTTATTTCAAAAAAATGATCAATGAAATTCACCGCTATTTTAATTTCGATATGCATATTTTTTCAGCAGCCGGTAAAAAGCCAGGCAGACTGGACTTTAAAAAAAGACAAAAATGGCATCAGAGTTTTTTCCGGAAAAAATAAAGGTTTTAAGTTCAATGAATTAAAAGTAGAAACATTATTTGAAGGAAAAATTTCACAACTGGCGGCGGTAATTTTTGATTTAAAAAATCAAAAGAACTGGGTTTATAAAACTGTAAAATCTGAGTTACTCAAAACAGTTTCTGCCACAGACGTTTTTTACTATACGGAAATTGAAGTTCCATGGCCTTTTAATAATCGGGACATGGCAGTACACATGACCGTTCAGCAAAATTCACAAACAAAAGTAATGACGATTGTTGCAAAGAATGTGGACGATTACTTACCTGCTAAAAAAGATAAGGTGAGAATTAAATATTCAAATGCAATCTGGATTGCAACACCGGTGAGCAATTCACAATATAAAGTTGAGTATAGAATCCAATTCGATCCCGGAGAAGATGCACCGGCCTGGATTTTGAACTTGTTTTCTACAGCCGGACCTTATGAATCATTTATTAATCTAAAAGAAAAACTAAAGGAGCCTCAGTACGCACAAATAAAATTCCCATCGATTGTTGATTAATTTTTTTTGTAGTTTGCACACAACATTTATCAATATGCCACCATTCATGAAAAACTTTTGCTTCGCAGTTTTACAGACACTGACATTTTTTATATTCTTCACTGATAATGTCAATGCCCAAACTCCATTGGATAAAATTTTGCCGGTAAGAGCATTTTGTATCGCTGCCCCAAAGCCTGATAAACTGGATCTGTTTGTACAATTTATCAAGGAAGAACTACCACTTAATAAAATCAACACGCTTATACTTCGGATAGATTTTAACTACCAGTTTGACAGTCATCCTGAATTGCGTGACAGTGGTGCATTGTCAAAATCAGCGGTACAACAAATGGTAAATGCATGCAACCAAAATAACATTCGCCTGGTACCACAAATAAATTTGCTTGGGCACCAGTCCTGGGCTACTAAAGTAACCAATCTATTAGAAGTGTATCCACAGTTTGATGAAACTCCACATGTGCAAATGCCTGTACAATACGTTTGGCCAAATGCGGATAGTCTGTACTGCAAAAGCTATTGCCCACTGCACCCGGATGTACACGCCATCGTTTTTGATTTAGTGGATGAAATTTGTGATGTATTTGAAACCAATACATTTCATGCAGGTATGGACGAAGTTTTTTATATCGGTGATTCAAAATGCCCAAGGTGTGCAGGTAAAAATAAAGCGGAATTATTTGCAGGTGAAGTCAACAAAATACAAAACCACCTGGCACAAAAAAATAGAAATCTATGGATTTGGGGAGACAGATTAATTGACGGCCGGGCAACTGGTATTGGAGAATGGGAAGGTAGTTTTAATGACACCTACGGTGCTGTGGATTTAATTTCAAAGAAAGTAATCATCTGCGACTGGCATTATGAAAAAGCGGAGCAAACCGCTATCTATTTTGCAAACAAAGGATTGAATGTAATTACTTGCGCCTGGCGAAATCCTGCAATTGCAAGTATCCAAACACACGATATGGTTAAGTACCGTACGACTGCAAAATCGAAAACAAAAAAATATTACCTCGGTATCATGCAAACCATCTGGACTGGTGCATCGGCATTTTTGGATGAATACTATGCCGCCAAAGGGATGGAAAACAGTGGAGATAAAACACAGGCCAATTGTTTTAAAGCAATCGCTGGAGAGATCAATGAATTAGAATTAATT
>Ga0105045_10001002_pt1 | contig 22403 bp, 15 predicted proteins | sample MAT02_FD_78089 | JGI IMG/M metagenome (GOLD analysis project Ga0105045, IMG submission 78089) | Freshwater microbial communities from Lake Fryxell liftoff mats and glacier meltwater in Antarctica - MAT-02 (megahit assembly) | ecosystem: Environmental > Aquatic > Freshwater > Ice > Liftoff... | reverse complement strand
TGTCAATCTTCTAACTTCTACTCTTACTTCTGTACATCCATCATAAGATCCATTATCTACTTGGTATCCGAAGATCTTAGCACCACCCTCTGAACTTAGGCCATTGCCTGTCAAGCTCAATACAATGTTTTGTTTTGCTACTGCTACTGGTGCTGATGCATCGATAACATAAATATCGGCAGCTTTTTCGGTATAGTTACCGCAACAATCTTCTGCCCAATAAGTGATTGAGTGAACACCTTTTTCTAATCCTGAAACTCTATAATTTGGTTGCGTACCTGTTAATTCTAACCCAGGAGCAACTTTTACGCCCCATTTTAATTCTTCAGGTTTTGCGCAATTATCTTCTAACTCCCATGGTATTTCGACTAAATAGGTTGCAGCGCAATCCCACGGATTTACACTTACAGTAACGTCTTTAACCCCAAATGAAGGAGCTTTATTATCTACCGCCTTGATTACTTGTATATATTCAGACGTTTGTCTTGTACACCAATCCAATAGCCTCCAAGTTCTTACCACTTTCATATTTCCACCGCAGCCTACGCCACACGCAGGAAACATATCATCTGTGTAAGTCGCATAAATATTACAAGTTTCAAAATCTACTTTCTGTGCATGCAAATTACCATCAAATCCTATTTGCTGATATGTAAAATATGCATTAACGAAACCTTCATTTAACTCAACTACCGTTGGTGTAGCAGAATAGTCATCTGCAAATGCACCGATATTAGCGGCAGTCAAAGACCCAGGCCTACTATCAATATCTGTGAATCCAGCGACATTTTGAGGCGAACCTTCCATGCCACACGTAAGATTAACATCAGGAGTAGGCGGCGTTAGATCATTAAAAGTCAATTGATTAAAAGTAAATGTTTGTGAACAATTTGCACTATTTCCGTTTACATCAGTGGCAGTCCAATCTCTTATTAATTTGGTTCCACCGCAATTAGAGGGTGTAATCCTATCTTCAAATGAAATATTTACCTTACCACAGTCTGCAAAAGTAGGCGGCATGGTAAGCTTTGCTTTGTTTTGATTCTGACCAGGTATATTGTAAAGCATACCTACAGTCTCTCTCTTCACAACTTCAATATCATAACATTTAAATTGACATTCCTTAGCATTCGCAGGATTTTGGATTGATAAAATCTGACCACCAGCAATGTGTGTGAATGTGATGTTATAGTTCATAATATTATTAAGATAAGCTGACGCAAAAACATAGTAATACGTTACTCCTGGTACAAACTGGCCACCTATTGGTGCTAACTGCGCAGCTGTCGGTGTAAAGGTTCCATTAGTTGTAAAACCACCAGCTATTACATAATTTTCGCATAAATCCGCAGGATTAGGTTCATCGCTATAGATATATTGATAAGAAAAATTACTGTTTAAACTGAAAGGGAAACTTGTATTAAGAGTAGCATTAATAGAGAATGTAATACGACCCGCAGTAGATACTGAAAAAGGGAATATAAGGGCATAAGGCATTTGTCTGTTAGCTGTTGCTGTTTTCGTACAAGCTGCTGCAATAGTACTAACTTCTAATTTAGGTCCGTCTAATGAAGTTTGGCCAACTAAATTTGTAACAGGTAATATCACAGGATCATCTACACAGTTACATGACACAACAGGAGCTAGTTTATCTTCCACTGAGAAAGTACCCCAACAACTATTGCCATCGGATGCAACGATCTCATACGTATGATCTCCAAAAGGTAGATCTAAACCGACACCTTGAGGGACATTATTGATAGCATTTGCTTGGCTCTTATTTGGCCAAATATTGATTTGATAATCCCAATAACAAGCATAATTACCCCCTTCTAAAAACATATCTGCATTGAGTGTAACTTTACAGTTTTCGTCAACAGATATATTTACATGGTTATTACAAGTCAAACTACCCACTGGATTTGTAAAGCCAGAAACTGTTACCGTTAACTGACAATCATCAAAAACTAACCCATTACTAATTCTTCGTAATTCAAATGATAAGTTGTATGTACCAGGTGCTAATTTAGTACCAGCAACAGGACCTGCAGTTTGTACTATATTATAAACTTCACAAATCCCTGCAAATGTCACTAAGCTTGGTAATATAAAATCACATGCTCCAGGTGGTAAAGTAATATTCTGATCACCCGCACAAACAATTAGACAAGGTGGAGGGATTACCGTCACAGTAGCTGCAGTAGTTGAAGTACATCCTGACGCACTTGTAACTGTTACTGTGTATGTCGTTGTTACTATAGGTGATACGGTGATTGAGGCCGTTATCGCATTAGTATTCCATCTATATGTACCGCCACCTGATGCTTCAAGCGTGACAGAGCTGCCTTCTATTATGGTACCGTCATTTGGAACACCAGAATTTTCGTTAAAAGTTATGGCCGCTGTCGGAAGTGGATTGACAACAATATTGGCAGAGATTGATCCTGTACATCCATTTATATTGGTTACAGTCACCGTGTATGTTCCCGCCAGCATAGTAGAAAATCCAGCTGTAGTTACTCCTGTATTCCAGATATATGTTCCTGGTGTAATACAAGTTAATGTTGCAGTAGCACCTTGACAAATAATACCATCGTTTATGGTCATTCCTGAAGTTTCAGCTATAGCTATAATTGGTACTGGAACAGGATTAACAGTAATCGCTCTTGATGTAGATGCTGTACAACCTGCTACAGATGTAACTGTTACGGTATAGGTTCCAGCCATGGTTACTGGTATTGTTGCCGTTATAGCACCATTGCTCCAATCATAAGTGGAACCACCTGATGCTGTCAAAATGGCTGTTGCACCTTGACAGAGAATCCCATCATTATTAGATACACCAGATGTTTCAGTTACACTTATTGTTGGCGTAGGTAATGCGTTAACTGTCAAATTAGTTGTAGCAAATGGCCTACAATTTGGATCTGCTGGTGTTGGTGTAAGAACTGCGTAAATGACATAGGGTGCAGCAGTTGGGAATGAAACCGTTGAATTAGCTTCAGTTGATCCAGCCGATAGCATAGAGTTATCAACTGTTGCTAAAATCGTACCACCAATATATGGTGTAGCTGTAGCTGTTAGGAATGATTTAAAAACAACACCATAAGTGACACCCATATCCGTTAATGCTGTTGAAGACAGTGCCACATTTCTTGTAGCACATGCCGCTGTTGGTGTTGTAGTTACATTTGGTATAGTCGGGCAAACGTCACAACCACCAGGTCCAATAAGTGTAAAAGATTCTGTAGATTGACAGGTAGTTACTGTAGAAGTTATAGTAACATTATATGTACCTACTTCAAGTCCCGTAACATCTTCTGTTGTCGCACCCGTACTCCATAGATAAGTATAAGTACCAATAGGTATCAAACTTATATTAATAGCACCATTTGCAGCCACGCAAGTTGTAGGTTGAGTGTTTACACTTGTAACTGTAGGCATTGGTATATTTGATACTGAAACTGAAGTACTAGCTGTGCACCCTATTGTGTTAGTTACGGTAACTGTGTAAGCCCCTGATGTTACAGATATTGAAGCTGTAGTTGCTCCTGTACTCCAAGTATATGAAGTTCCACCTGACGCTAACAATGTAGCGATATCACCATCACATATCATACCGTCATTATTAACAGGTCCTGAATTTTCAGTTATTGTTATTGATGGGGCAACATTTTGAACAGTTATACTGAATGTACAAGACAAACCACATATAGTATATGTAATCAAATGCGTACCAACTCCAGCTATGGAAGGTGAGAATTGGCCTGTAATTACACCTATTCCAGAATAAACGCCTCCTTCTGGTAAAGCACCTGTCAAATTAAATGGTGCTGCTGACAAACAAACCGTTTGATCAGCAGGACAAGTGGGGTTAGTAGTAATAATAGAAGCTGTCACCGGTGTCCTAGTTGACTCACATCCAGTAACAACTTTCCAATTGTAAAAATAATAATACAAATCAAGTCTTGGAGTATTTCCTGGAGCTGCAGATAAAGTACTATTCAGTAATGTAACTGTTCCTGCAATCGAATATGGAAAACCATAATTTCCACTTGGTGCAGATGATGATGGCTCAAATAATAATCCTGTAATCGAAGTTCTGGCACTTGGTCGTAATTTAAGGTTTGTTCCTGGCAAAATTGAAAAATTCAATAAAACTGTTTGACCGGTAACTTGTCCTATAGGATTTCCTATAACGTTTACTGTAGTTGAATGCAAAACATTATTTGCACCGTCGATCACTTCTATAGTCACTGTTCCTGCTGTATTTGGAGCACTAGCAATTGGATAAATAACAACACTTTCAAGAACAAAAGGTGATAATGCATCAAAAACAATTCCAAAATTTGTAGTACCTGCACCACTTGTTGCTGTTGGAAGTGCAGCAGCTAAACCTGTGAAAAAAGCAGATCCACCTACACTGGCAGCTGCATAGTATGTCGTAGTTGCAGAAATTAAAGGTGTATTAAATACAGACCCCATTCCAATAGGTAATCCACCAGTCGGACTATCGTACCAGTTTACACTAGAACCAGCACTTGGAATAGCGCCAAGTACCAATGAAATAGGTCCAGGGGTACAAGTGGTTGCCGGAGTTGTGCTTAAAATCTCTGGATTAGTAACTATTACTGACACAAGAGTGGAAGGAGATGCGGATATTGGTACACCTCCACATGAAATTATAGCCCTATAATCTGTAGAAGATATTACATCTAAAGCTTCATAAGATATAGATGTAGCATCAACAATATTTGTCCATATATTTAATGCTGATGGAGAACTCTGCCATTGATAACTTGCACCAGTAGCATTACCACCTGTTAAAGTTAATAATACATCCCCAGATACACAAATGGCACTGATACTAGCATTCGTGGCTAGAGCAGTGGGCAGAGCGATTACATCAAACGAATTGAAACCAGCCACCGGAAATGCCCCAGTTGTTAGTGCCACCGATGAAGGACAAAATCCTGCTGGATAACTAGCCGTGTTTGTACCAACATTTGGAATCGTGGCTAAGTCCTGAGCAACCACAAAATAGTCAATTATATCACCACTAGTAACTGTTCCGCCAAAAATCAAACTAAAATTAACATCAAATATAAAAGGAGAAGCACTGTTTGTTGCTTCTACAAATTTCCAACCATTTGTTGCGCTGGTGTTTGTCAGTAAAAGATTACTATTGGTAGATTTTTTAAAGTACAATCTAGGTTTAGTTCCTGTTCCACCATCGACACCACTTAAATCAGTAATTTCTGCAATTAATGCGGTCGTATTGGTACAAATAGTGTTAGGCAGCAATGTATAAGTAATACTTGGTCCCGATGCATCTAATCCTAATCCAGTAAATTGTAGCGCACCCATATCAGGGAAAGCGCCTCTACTTGCTAAATTATAATCATCAGTTATACTTGGTATAGTATTAACAGTTGCTGCACTTTCAGCAAAGCTCAATCCTGCTGGTGCAAATAAAGCAGTTCCTACAGAGGTTAAATTATTTTCTGTAAATGTACCCGCTTCTCCCATAAATACTTTATACAAACCACAAGATGTGTTAAAAGAAGGGTCAGCAGTACCTGTCGTTCCGCCTGTTACAAAATATACGTTAGTAGCTGTACCTAAGGCTGTACCTTCCCCATAAATGTAGGTAGCATTATAGATATTATTAGAACCATTAAAATTTACTGGTTTAGTTCCGTTTGTGCCTATTCCCGCTCTTTTGATGGCAGAGATATAGGCATCACCGTTTGCAGTTCCTGTGATATTTACTATATTATTTTTAACTGTTGCTACATTTGTTGCTGTAGCTGAAAAATAAATACCCGCTGCACCAAACAAAGCTCCTGTAGATGTGAGTGCGCTCGTACTACTAGGAAATATTGTGTTATAGCTTACATTCGCCTGAACGCCTCCCGTCATTTGCAATCCCGAAACTGCAATATTAGAGTTTGCATTTGGAGCTGAAAGACCACTGATGATGTTGTTATATATATTAACCACAGGACCGCTTAGCACCTCCATACCTCTGACTAATCCTGACTGAGCTGCACTTAAATTATAGATTTTATTTCTAAAAGCATTATTACTGGCAGCAGCTAGATAAGTTCCCACAACAGTTCCTGTAGTTACTCCTGGCCCGAAAGATATATTAAAAACAGTATTATCCAAAACTTCCGCAGTACCAGAGCTCGTTGTATTAGATTCTATAGCTCGTATTATACCACTAGTTGAGGTTGATGAACCTGATGCAGAAATATTAGATATTGTATTATTTGAAATCGATTGAAAAAGTGGGGAGCCAAAACCATAAATTGGTCTTATAGTCGATGAACCACTTGTTGAGTTATTAGTAATTGCGATATTGTCAATAGTGTTATTATTACAGTAAGCCTCATTTGCTGTACCTAAATTAATCAGTGTTAAAATGCCACTATTAGTTCTTGTTAAATTTGTTATTGTATTATTGTTAGTCTGAGTAACTCTGTTAGTTCCTGTTGATAATGCATTACTGATTAATACTATAGTTCCAGTTGTTCCAGGAAGTGTTTGATTATTTACAGTATGCATTCATTTCAGAAGTTATATTATTATTGGCACCTGAGTAAGTAGCAACTAGACCATTTACTCCTCCTGATGTAATAGAAGGAAATGAACCAAATAATAAAGTATTATTATTTACCATTCTACTGAGTCCGATACTTGTTAGTGTAATACCGTGCGTAATTGATGTAGTGACACCGCTTTGTAAAGTTAAGGTATTATTCAAAGCTTCTTGCTCACCACCACAGCTGGTACTTGCCCATACATGATAACTAGTAGTCGTCTGAGTTAGATCACCAGTTGATATGTTATTATTATATACCAAAGAGTCTAAGAACAAAGCGTAAGTTCCGTAAGCCGTAGATGAACCCCCACCGATATTTGTAAAAGTATTATTGGTTACCATGAGAGCCCTACCGTTTCTGGAAGATGCCCCCCTAAAATGAATACCACTATATATATTGGCAAACAAATTATTGTTTATGGTGATACTTCTATGGATATCTACTTCTGAAGTACCATCCCATGCGATAGCTGTAGCAATATTCCAAAGATATTGAGAAGCTGCAACAGCAGCACCTGTAGTAGAAAAATTACTCAAATTAAATGTGCAGCCATCGATAGTTATGTATCTACATCCATCCGCAGATCCTACTGTAGCACTACGGTTATACATTCCTATGGCATGTTCCATAGCTAAAATCGAAGTAGTATTGGATGCTAAATCATTAAATACAAAATTTTGTATAGTAGTATAATCCACACCACTCAAAACAATCATTGCGTCGTTTACACCTGACGTTAAGCTACCTGACCGCGTTCCAACATAACCTGTGACGGTATTATTATTACCATTTAGTATTAAAGGATTGGCGGATGAAAGGGAGGCATTAAGAACAATTGAGCCCAGTCGAAACCCATCTGTTGGACACGTCTGTGGTGCTGTAACATTGATAGTAGCACCACCGACTCCCACCCCTTGAGCATTAAGTGCTGCAAAGGCTGATGCTAAATCAGGATAAGCTCCAGGAACATTTTGGATACCAGTTATTTGTGCAATTGATTTACTACTGAATGCAAATATGCAAAGCAGCAGAAGAGGGAAAAAATTTTTCATTCTTCAGGTTATATTTTGGTTCTATTAAAAATATTGTAAGGTAAACCCCACTTTATGGAGACAAAATTATAAAATGAATACTTAATAAAATAACTTATAATGATATTTTTTTGATATGTGAAAAATAATTATATAAGTGACTGTAATTCAATCAGTTAAAAAATACCTTAATTTGGACTTAAAAAATTTAAGATTGCAATTTCTTGATTTTCCAAGCATTATAGTCACAATATAAGTAAACCGAAACAAATACCAAACAAAACCCATGTTAAGGAGTACTACCTAAATTTTAATGTTAATTAAAGTGAATATTTTATTAAAACTGAAAATAGTAAAATAAAATTAAATACTCCATAACTATACATTGTGTCATATTACTAGTAAACTAAGTTCAATATTGAATCAATCTACTTACACTACAATTATTCTATATCTAAATCGTCATAATGTAAGAATGAGGTGTAATATTCAAAATTAATGGTTTTTATTAAAAAAAAAGTCCTGATAAGTTTACCAACTTTATGACATGGCAATAAAAGAAAAAACATGGAAGAATGGTGTCATAATAAATCTGACTCCCAAAGAAATTGCCCCGTTCATAAATATCGCAGTCAGAGATTTAGGGAAATGTAGATATAGGCTTCATAAAAAGTTAGAGATCGTGTCTGATACTAACCTGAATGACTATGAAATAAATTTTTAAAGTGACATTTCTAAAAATTTAACCCATATATATAATTTTTTTTATGGAAAGAATAGCAGTAGGTGTAATTTATATACTTATAAATAATTTCCAATAACACAATACTTATATCAGATTTCAAACAACCATTAAATTGTCCTGTTTGTTTATCTCGCAGTCATAACGAATAAATATCATAATCAAAAAAAGCAAACCAATGGCAAATATTGCAAACCTTAGAGAAAACTATACCAAGCTCACACTAGATGAGGCTGACATTTCAGCTGATCCAATTGCGCTTTTTGAAAAATGGTTTGATGAGGCTCTAGCCGATAATATAAATGAGCCAAATGCTTTCACGCTAGCAACTACAGATAATAGCGGCCAGCCAAATGCACGCGTAGTATTGCTCAAAGGCATAGAAGATGGTGAGTTTCTGTTTTACACTAACTATCAAAGTACCAAAGGTCAAGAATTAATAAGCAACTCTAGGGCTGCGATGGTATTTTTGTGGCACGAGCACGAGCGACAGATACGGATACAAGGTGAAGTATGCCTGGTGAATGAGGAGCGATCTACTGATTATTTTCATTCTAGACCTAGAGGCAGCCAAATCGGTGCTCACGTTTCGCACCAAAGTACGGTGATAAGTTCAAGAGAGATTATAGAAAACAAATTAATAGAAATCACTGCGATGTTTCAAAACGAGGAAATCATACCAAAACCACAAGAATGGGGAGGATTTGCCATCAAACCTGTCAATATTGAATTTTGGCAAGGGCGACCGAGCAGATTGCATGATAGGATTAGATATAGACTAGCTGATGGACAGTGGATCATCGAGCGACTTTCACCTTGACTATAAAGCGTTTTTCTTACACAACAATATACATCTAGGCGAAATCTCCTCTACGAATGACTGCAGTAGGTAATTACCAAATACATTAATAACCTCAAAGCCTGCACCCGTAACCATTGCTATGAGTTTATTTTCATCAAAGTTTCTTACTTTTTCTTCGTAGTTTTCCTCATGATGTCCATCTCTGATATTGATGGTTTTGGTAATGTATTCAGTTGTTATAGTCCTAGTTATATCAAATGTAATGTCATTTATAATCTTTAATTCAGTCGCTATTAATGAATTATTTACATGATGGACGTTCAGAAAGTCCAGGAGAAAGAAGCCGTTTTCGTCCGTATAACTATAAACGCTCTCAAGTGTTTGTTGGTGTTCTTCATCAGACTTAAAGTAGCCAAATGAAGTAAAGAAATTAAAAACATAGTCAAAGTACATTCCGCCAATTGGCAGTCTCATATCATGTTGAAAGAAATGAAGGTTAGTCATCTGAAACTGACGTGCTTGCAAGATATTATTTCTAGATAGATCTACTCCTGTGACTTCGTATCCTTTGTCGGCGAGCCACTTAGAATGTCTGCCATTGCCACAAGCGAGGTCTAACATTTTGGATGCGGGACTTGGCTTAAGGTAAACCAAAAGATTATTGATAAACAACATCGCCTCTTGATCGTCACGATTAGCGTAGAGAATATGATAGTAAGGCGAGTCAAACCACTCCTTATACCATGAATTTTTTATTTGATTATCAGGCATATCTTAAAAGTAAATTAGAAAAAACAATGCTTATTTGTGTTATACGCTACTTTCCTTTGCCTTGGATAAGTACTAGAACAGTATAGAACAATATTTTAACATCTAGACCAAGAGACATGTTTTCGATATAGAGTATATCGAATTTAAGTCGCTGAATCATCTGCGGTACATCTGATGCATATCCGTATTTCACTTGTCCCCATGAGGTTATGCCGGGTCTTACTTTGAGCAGATGTTTATAGTGCGGTGCTTCTTTTGATATCAAATCGATGTAATACTTTCGTTCAGGACGTGGACCGACGATAGACATATCACCTTTGATTACATTAAAAAACTGAGGAATCTCGTCTATACGCCATTTTCGCATAATTTTTCCCCAAGTCGTTACTCGATTATCAAAATCACTAGAAAGCTGCGGTCCATTCTCTTCAGCTTCTATAAACATAGATCTGAACTTGATAATTTTAAATGGTTTGCCATTGAGCCCTATCCTATTTTGTGTATAAAATATTGGACCTTTGGATGTCAGTTTCACACGCAGCATACTTAGCAGTATCACAGGAGACAGAATGATGATGGCTACGATACTGATTCCATAATCCATACATCGTTTGATGACTTTTTTCCAATTAGGCATGAGGTCTCGCTCGATTTCAATCAATACGGCTCCATATATATGATTCATCTTGACAGTGCCGAGCATGATATCATAAGTATCAGGTATAACTTTGATCAGAATTTGATCAGAATAATCAAACAATAAATCAAGAATGGTTTTGAGTTTGTCATGTTCAGACGTTTCGACAGCAATTATGACTTCCTCTATTTTTTGAGTCTCTAGTATGTTGGTCAGGTCAGGTACCTTGCCTAGTAAAGGCAGATATTGTTCGAGATGATTTTTGCTATGACCATTACTGTCTATAAAACCTACGAATCTATGTCCTAGACTGTAGGGTCGTTGCTTGATTTCTTCATATAGATCTACTGCGTTTTTGTCACCACCCACGATTAGAGTATTAAAACTTACCTTACCTGCTCTTAATCTTCTGCTAGCTACAGTAAGTATAATCATTCTAAAGGTACTAGTGATTAATACATGAAACATAAATAGTGTTCCAAACAATGTCAGATGATTGACATACTTAAGTGCACTATCATCTAACAAAACTGTGAAAAACAGTAATGTCACACCAATAAATGTTGTAAATAGTGTACTTTTTAAGGTTTCAAATCTACTATATCTATATATATCGCGATACCGATCAAATATAGAATAAATAACTACCCATATCAGTGGAACTAAGATCAAGCCGTACCAAAGTTTAAGGTCAGAAAAAATCTCACTGAACGTTATTGTTGGCGTTTCTATTTGTTTTCGGTATATAAAAAAAAATAGCCATGCAAGCATTGCGGCAATAAAATCACCGATCCTATATATCAAAAGCTCTAATTTTCTTTGCTCTCTCATGACAGTTTTTACGCTATTTTGGCTTATAGCCTAAAAATGCAAATGTTTTACGTTATCAATATATATCTTTGGACTACTACTTATCCCTGTCTTCCTAAAGGCAAATGCTATTCTATACTCATCATAATCTCGTGAAGAAAGTTTATTGGTCAGCTCTACATAGATTCTGTTCCAGTCATCTTTACCGGGCACGAAAAGTACCCATTGTACCGTGACTTGCCCTCTAAATATTTTTAATATACCTACTGCAATCTCTCCTTCTCCTTTATAATCAAACTCTAGATAAGACGCACCGCCAGCATTCTCTCCCGCTCTCACACCTGAATTACTAGCCACCTCAAAATACAGCTGTTCACCACTCAATATCGCAAATGCACAACTTTGACCAAGACTTGCCTCCTCTGTAGTCAATGTCAGCGACGTATTAGGCTTATTGTCCAGATCTAAAGAGAAACCGTCTGTACTTTCAAAATTTTCGTTTATAGATATTTTTGCATTTGGCATATAACTAAAATCTAAATCTATTATAGACGTTTCGTTGGCAACAGGGTTTATCTCCTTATTGATTGCCCTATAAAAAGGGTAAAAAATAGGTGTATCTTGAAATCCATTGTTCCTAACTCCCGCTAGTATTCTGATATTAACTTTATCTTTTTTATATATAATCGGAATCTTAGCTGGTAGTGGATATACTCCTATGATTTGATTATCCTCAAAAACATACACATCTGTAATCCTATGCGTGTCTTCACTTACTAAATCAACAGTGCTAACCACAGGGTTTTTTAAATCTAAATAATATGGAAGCGGAGCTGCATTATCATTTAATCCACACGATGAAAGAATCGTCAAAATATAAACTATGCTCAATAAATAAATCTTATACATACTATATTTAATCATATATGACTAATTTTTTCTTCTATCAGATAAGCTAATTTTAGCGCTTTTAGTCCCGCTTCGATATTTACCGTCACTGGCGTATCCAAAGTCAAAGCTTCATAAAAATCCACCAATTCATCCAAGATTGCATTATTTTGCATGATAGAGGGATTATCTATTATTATACGTTTCAAACCTTGTTTTGTATGGAGTACAAGCCCACTATTTTCGTCATCGGTGTCTTCTATCTTGATAATTTGCGCATTTTTGTCTAAAAAATCTAAACTTAAATAAGCATCAGATTGAAAAATGCGAATTTTACGCATGTTTTTCATTGATATTCTACTAGCAGTAAGATTAACTACTGTTCCATTTTCAAATTCAATACGCGCATTACAAATATCCGCTGTATCAGAGACTATATTTACACCGTTAGCATACACTGCTTTGATAGGTGAGTTTACCATACTCAGGATGATGTCTATATCGTGGATCATCAAATCCAAAACCACCGATACGTCTGTACCTCGAGGATTAAAGATTGCTAATCTATGTGCTTCTATAAATTTAGGCTTTAAATCTATATTTTGTATTGACTTGATGGCAGGATTGTACCGCTCTACATGCCCGACTTGGACTTTCACTTGATGTTTTGCCGCTAAGGCTACTAACTCTTCGGCTTGCTCAAGCGTCTCCGTCAGTGGCTTTTCTATGAAGACATGTTTACCTAGAACTATTGCTTTCTTTGCAATCTCATGATGAAATTTCGTGGGGCTCACTACATCGAGTGCATCCACTTCAGCAAGCAAACTTTCTAGTGTATCAAAACTTTTTATACCGTATTTTTCAGATATACCTTCACAGATCGATGTATCTGGATCATAAAAGCCGATAAAATCAAAAGCCGTCTTTTGTAGACACTGTATATGTATCTTTCCTAAGTGGCCTGCACCTACTAAACCTATTCTCAAAGCTATATTTTATTAAATTTAAAAATTACATTTGTTTCAGGACTAATCCTGCGAGAGTGATCAAAATCACTAATATAACAGCAATACTTATGGATTTTCTGATGTGCATTGCGAAGCCCAATATATCATTTTCTAAAGCTGGATACTTTGGTATGATTTCACTATTCATCTTTTGCTTATCGAATATGTGCGAGCTACCAAACTCTACTTTATTTTTTACCAATACTTTGTAATACTTCAGCACCTTCACTCTGAAATATACATTAAGGAACAATAAGGCTAAAAAAAAGCCTATAATAAGGAATATTAAGATTTCACTCATAAACTAACTTAAATGACTTGCAAAGCTACAAATTTTAATTTTATTGATTGTATATTGCTCCGTAATTACTAAATAATTAATCATATAGGCTAACAGCCGACGTTTTGAACAGCTGTTGAAGTTGCTTAATTAGAATAAAACCTAATTCCTATTTTTTAATATACCGATCATTAGCTTTAAACTCTCAAAAGTGATGTTAGGCTTTTCGCCAATAGGCTTTATCCCTAAAGATATAAAATATTGATCTTTTGCTAATTGTGTATATACCAAACCTCTATCTTTCTGGTCAATCGTGTTGTAATAAGTTTTAATCTCTATATGATCTAGTGTATCTAGTTGAATAACATAAGGTTGAGTGGCAATTTTGGTATCCATGATAAAAGAAAAGTTGTGAATCCGATCTTTAAACTTCAGTTTTGCACAAGCATTACAAGCTTGACACTCGTAGAGAGAAGTTTGCTGATCACAAGCTGACATATCTATCTGCATTAGTTGTACTGAGTCTCTATATTTGCGATGAAACCGTGTATCGAAATGAATGTATTCAAAAAATTTATAATAATAATTACCTCTAAACGCATCCATAAACTCATGCCTAACCGTAGTTGGCCCAAAAGTTTGATCATGACTATATCTATATTGGAAAGTATCCTTTTGGTACACCAATGAACCCTGACTTTCGCCCTTTTCGACTAGTCTCAGCGGTGCTTTCACTGCAAACAAGCTATCTATTGACGTCCAGTTTGACTTATGGACATTTTGACTAATTTTTAAAGTCGAACAACTTACTAAAACTATCAGCAAGCCACACAAAACAAGATAAAAAAAGTACTTCGTATCTATCAATGAATTAACTTTTAGGTTTAAAAAAAAACGAATTAAATCATCATTTGGTTACGCTTAGCTCTTTAGTGGCCTCTAGTTTACCTGATTTCAGTTTGATAGTATATGGCTTATCTACGATTAGGTAATTAATACCAGTTTCCTTGTTTTCGGGTAGATCATTTTCCTTAGACCACTCAGACGAATCATACTGCTTTTTTAAGTTTGCACTATAAGTTTTGGTAACCTCAAGTGGCATTTTTATGGTTTGGTATCCAGATTTGAGCATGACATCCTGAGATATTAGTTTTTGAGAGGCCGCATTATAAAGCTCCAAAGTCGCTTTTCCTCCTACTTTAGCAAAGATTTCGATCTCAATGCTAGGATTGTTTGGCTTTGCAAATTGATTGCTAGATTTACCCCATTTACTATTGTATTTGATTTTGTAATCACCTAGAATTGCTAATTCAGGAGACTTGAGCTTTGCAAGTTCATAAATAGGATCAAGCGATATCTTATACATACTCCTCCCATGAGTGCCTATGATGAGATCGTTTGCCTCTTCTTGGACAACCACATCATGTACAGGTACTTTTGGCATATCGCCTGCAAGAACTTCAAAGGTTTTGCCGTCATCCATACTGATGTAAACGCCGCGATCTGTACCCACGTACAATATTTGATCATTTTTGGGATCATCTTTAAATACATTTACGGCTTCATTAGGAATAGCATAGCTGTGGTTCTCCCAATTGTAACCATAATCTTTACTAATGTACAGATAGCTATTAAAATCATCTTCTCTATAACCATTGAGCGATACATATACAGTCGATTGGTCATGATACGATGCTTTGACCCTAGATACATATAGATTTGCAGGCAATCCTTTAGTGATATCTTGCCAAGAACTACCTCCATCTCTACTCATCTGTACATTGCCATCATCCGTGCCCACGTACAAGAGACCAAATTTTAGACGAGATTCGTCTATCGTCGTGATAGTTCCAAAGGGTACATTGCCAGCTTTACCGCCATTGGTCAGGTCTGGTGAGATTGTAGCAAAATCCTTTCCTTGATTCATGGATCTATGGACAAAGTTAGAGCACATATACAAGATATCATCGTTATAAGATGACAATAAGATGGGAGTCTGCCAGTTCCATCTATACGGTTGCTCACCTAGGTCGTGGCTAGGTGTGATCTGAGTGAAATCGCCTTTATCTTTATTGATTCTAAAATAATTTCCAAACTGAAATCCAGTATAAATCGTAGTATTATCTCTTTTATCAATCTGTGTCTGCATACCATCGCCTCCCATGATATTTTTGTATGGATAGGCGCCAGTCATTTCCCATCGTTTAGAGAACGTATAGTTGTGATCTCCCATCCATACACCATTATCTTGTGCCCCAGCATAGACGTGATACGATTTTTGGTAATCCACATTGACACTATAAAACTGCCCGAGTGCTGGACTCATGGTTCGTAACCAGTTCAACCCAGCATCATAAGATATATTTACACCGCCATCATTGCCATTGACAAGATGAGAGGGATTTTTGGGGTTAACCCAAAGGGAATGATGATCCACATGGACATTATCTCCATTTATAGCTGTCCAAGTGGCACCCCCATCTGTAGATCTAATCATCGGCACACCATATATATAGATAGTCTGTGGCTCATTAGGTGTACATCTAATCTGTCCGAAATAGTACCCATAACTAAAATATACGTCATCTAAATAACCTTTGTGCGTCTTTCGCCAGGTTGCGCCACCATCCTCGCTCACATATACTTCTGCACCTATGACGGGAGTATCAAAAAGTTGTGAATTGGCATTATCATTAAATTTTGCGATGTTTTCTACCGTTATTTTATTTTTCTCTACTAAAGATTTTACTTCTTTGACAGTATATTTATCTGGAATTCCATTTTCAGACAAAAATAATTTCAGCTTTGCATCTTCGAGTTTCAAAAACTCTTCTTTCGTTAGTTTGAGTAATTCTTCTTTAGTGGTTTTGCCTTTAGCGGGTACTTTAATTTCTACAGGTTTTCGCGCATTATTGTCTATAACAGCATATAGATAAGTTTTTCCATCTTTTACACTTACGTCAAGGCCTATTCTACCATTGCCTTCACCAGAAGGGAAACCGTTATTGTTTTTGGTAACTAAAGTCCAAGAACGCCCACTATCTATAGACTTGTATATACCAGAAGCAGCGCCAGCACCTTTAAAATTCCATGCTTTACGGGTTCTCTCCCATGCACTTGCATATACTATATTGGGTGATTGCGGGTCTATAGTCATATCTATGACACCTGTAGAATCATTGATAAAAAGTGTTTTTTTCCAAGTCGCACCTTCGTCTTCTGTGATGAATACTCCACGCTCAGGATTGTGGGTGTATAGGTGACCAAGTGCCGCCACATACCACCTTTTTGGATTGGTAGGATCTATCATTACTTTGCCTGTGTGATGGGTTTCGTCCAAGCCTAGATGTGTCCATGTCTTCCCTTTATCTTTGCTGAGGTAGATTCCATTGCCTGCATAAGACGACCTGCTAGAGTTTTGCTCGCCAGTACCTACGATGATATACCCTGATTTCCAATCGACAGCAATGTCGCCTATGGTTATACTAGCTTCTTGGTCAAAAAGTGATTGATAGCTGCTGCCATTATTGCTAGTAAACCAAAGGCCACCAGTAGCATAAGCAACATAAAACTCATTGGTATTATCGGGATTAACATCAAGGTCAGTCACTCTACCGCTAAACACGGATGGACCAATGTTTTTGGCAACGATACCGGCCAGTTCGGAGGCTTTCGTTTCAGCTTGAACCAGACTTATCCCTATGGATGTGCTCGATTGTTGTGCTACCAAAAAAACTGAGAATAATAATGAAGCAACAGTTAAAAACAATGAGCTTTTGAAAGACACAAATCTATATTTGATTGATTCCATGATCGTGATAAAGGATTGGTGATAAAATTTAAGTGGAAAATTACATTTAATTATCAATATCTCAAAGTCAAAAGCCAACTTTAGCTGAAATATAAATAAATAATACCAAAAATCCTTGCATCCAGAAAGGCTTTGGAAATATATTACTGAAGATTATCCTAATAGTTTAATGAGAGCTAAGGGTTTGTTTTGGTTAGCATCAAGACCAGACGATGCCATTAATTTTAGTTAAGCAGGTGGTTCATCACGATTTGAAAAAGCGGATGTTTGGTGGATTAGTATGTCTTTCAATGAGCGTTTAAACTATCAATCCTTTGTTGACAACCGTATATATATTGAAAATAAACGGAACAAACAATGGGGCGACAGAATAAACGAGTTAGTATTTATTAGTCAAGACATAGAAAAGGAAAAAATGATTGCCGAAATTCAAAAATGTTTACTGCTAGATAACGAACAAACCCAATTTGAAAGTAAAACGAGATTTTCCGACCCTTTTCCAAAAGATATTTAACTTGACAATGTGCCACCGCTTTTGGTGCATATTTGTATTTTTTGCAACCGCACGAAGCCATGCTAAAAGATCCAAAAGATCCTATATGCCAGTAAACAACGACACGATAATAGTCAAGACAATTAGTAACCGATAGAGAAGAAAGACCAACTAACATTATGCCTTATAAACAAAGCATATCACCAACTATTAAATCGAAGCCCATGATAAATGCCATTAGTAAATATAGATAAGTCCAATAAACGCTATCTTTTTCATTGATTCTTCTTCAAAAAATACTTCATTAGGGAATACTATGGAAGTATTTTTAGAATCGACTGAATAAAAAATCTGATTATTTATTTTGGGCTGCTTTATTAATACTCATGATATTTACCTAAAATAGCTTTGGTTATGGGGTATTTAGTCCTACGGACGATTTATATAGGACTTAAAGCTAGATTTGTGTTTGAGGTATATTCTGTTTCATGGTTAGTATTATTATTTATTTTCTAGTTAAACTAAATGTTTAAGTATTGGTTATAATCAAATAATATTTTTGACAAAAAGTAGCTTTCACAAGCTAAATCACATCACAAGCAATGGCTAAAAGCACAGAAAATTTAGAAAGCACCAAACTCTCTAAAGCAAAACTACTCGATTCACTACAAGTCTTTAAATATATTCGACCGCACATGGGTTATTTTGTGTGGGGTATGATTTGCTTGATTATCAGCAGTTTATTGTTTATGCTACTGATGGGGCTACCCGGTGAAATGGCCAATACTGCAGTTGGCAAACCTAAATTTGAGTTACCATTGACTACCAGAGATTTTGGGTGGGTGTTTTTGATTATTTTGGTTATCCAAGGGGTACTTAGTTACTTGAGGACGATATTTTTTGCTATCGTATCTGAGCGAGGTATGGCCGATTTGAGGACAGATCTATACGACAGGATCATCACTCAACCTATGACTTTCTTTGAGAAACGTCGCGTAGGTGAGTTATCTAGTAGGATTACTGCTGATGTAGAGCAGCTGCAATCCGTTTTTTCCATCACGTTGGCAGAGTTTGTGCGTCAACTGGTGACATTGGTCGCAGGCATAGCTATCATCGTATTTTGGACACCCAAGTTAGCGATGGTGATGTTGATTACTTTTCCTGGAATCGTTATTGTAGCTGTTTTTTTTGGTAAATATATACGCAAGTTATCCAAAGAACGCCAAGACAAACTCGCTGATACCAATACTATCGTGGACGAGACCTTGCAGTCATTTAGTGTCGTCAAGGCTTTTGCCAACGAGTGGTACGAGTCACTCAGATACAAAAAATCTGTTAAAGAAATAGTGACAGTATCTATAGCTTTTGCAAAAGTCAGGGGACTGTTTTTTGTGTTTATCATCACCATTTTGTTCGGAGGTATATTTTATATCTTGTGGCGCGGTGCACTGATGGTAGAGAGTGGTCAAATGGAAGCTGGAGACTTATTTTCATTTATCATTTACACTGGTATATTAGGCGGTGCCATTGCGTCATTTGGTACGCTTTATACCCAGATCGTCAGTGCAATAGGTGCTACCGAACGGATATTAGAGATACTCAATACATCGTCAGAAATCGATATAAGCCATGAAAACAAAAATATAGCCTTAGATGTTAAAGGCGACATCAGTTTTAAGGACATACACTTTTCATACCCTACCAGAAAAGAAGTTGAAGTACTAAAAGGAATTAACCTCGACATAACCGCAGGACGCAAGATCGCCCTCATCGGTCAGAGCGGAAGTGGTAAATCTACGATAGTACAACTGCTCATGAAGTTCTATAATCCTGATAGTGGACAGATCACAATAGACAATCAACCACTAGACACACTAGATTTAGTAAAGTTTAGAAATAATCTGGGCATTGTACCTCAAGAAGTCATCCTTTTTGGTGGGACGATAAGAGAAAATATCGCCTACGGAAAACCATCTGCATCTGAAGCCGAGATCATCCTAGCTGCTCAAAAATCTAACAGTTGGCAGTTCATATCCTCATTTCCAGAAGGTCTAGATACTGTCGTGGGTGAGCGAGGCATCAAGCTATCTGGTGGTCAACGTCAACGCATTGCCATAGCAAGAGCCATACTAAAAGATCCCAAAATACTCATCCTAGACGAAGCAACTTCCTCGCTAGATGCAGAATCAGAAAAGCTAGTACAAGACGCACTAGATCTGCTCATGGTCAATAGGACTTCTATCATCATAGCGCACAGGCTGGCTACAATCAGGGACGTAGATTGCATATATGTGCTAGAGAATGGTCAAATCATCGAAAAAGGCACACATCAAGAGCTAATCAATAAAGAACATGGAAGTTACGGTGCACTTGCAAGACTACAATTTGAGTTTGAGGAAGTTTAATATTCAAAATTGTCGTATATTATTAGTAACTTTACATCTCAAGGCATTTTTAGATAAGTGTCTTTAGTTATAAATGATATAATAAAAATATTTAGTATGTTTAAGAAAACGTTCTTATTTCTAGTTTTAGTAAGCGCATCATTTCATCTACAAGCGCAGTTTGGCTATGGTATGACTGCTAATGTAGATCTATATCAGAGATATACCAATCCTGACAAAAACGAAATCTCACCGAGTGCAGGCAATGCGCTACTCAACCTTGGCTTAGGCCCAAAAATATGGCTTGGTGGCAAAAAAGTATCTTTTTCAGCGGAAGCTATGGCGGTACTAGGTATGACAGGTTTCTCTACCAAAGACTATAAAGGTATGGGTATGGTCGCAATTCCGATCATGGGCAAACTCAACTTCAATGGATTGAGTACCTTTGACAGGGAAGGTGCTTTGGGATGGAATGTAGGTGGAGGTGTCCAATACAATCGTACTGAAGCCTATGGCTTATCTGACGAGTACGCACAGAAAGGCATTACTCGTGACTACTTCAAAACCATCATCGCACAGGTTGGCTATGGTTATGGTATCAGCGGATTTACGATGCAAGGTTTTGTGCGCTATGGCTGGAACCCTGACAACAATGCCAGAACGCTAAACATAGGACTAATTTCAGACTTCAATATACCGATGCTGCGCAAAATCACCAATCCAGAAAGTGCTCTTTAACATTGAGGGTTAAAAAAATCAAGTTAAAAACACCTTAAACCCTACGTTATGAAAGCTAGAAAAGAAATAGAAACACTCGAAGATATCAAACTCTTAGTAGATGACTTCTATGGTCGCATACGCAAAGATGAGTTGCTAAAAGATATATTTAACCACAAAATAGAAGACCGATGGCCCGCACATCTACAACGGATGTACGATTTTTGGCAGACGGTACTGCTAGACCAAAAAGCATATAGTGGCAGTCCATTTTTGCCCCATGCTACCCTACCTGTTGAGAAGCAACACTTTGATCGGTGGATAGCATTGTTTAATGCCACAGTAGATACACATTTTGAGGGTGAGAAAGCAGAGAAGGCAAAGATGCAAAGTGGGAAAATGGCCGAAATGTTCCAATATAAAATTGCCTATTACCGCAATAATCCTGCTATTCCATTGATATAAAATATTGTTATCATCTGTTGTGATACTTTACTGTCCCCCCGTGTATTCAATATTTTTGAAGGGATAATAGTTATAAAGTTATTTGTATTTCAATGATTACCTGTATTTTTAGGCTTCTATTATCTTTAAAGAATACTGAAGAGCACAGTTCTTGAAAAAATTATCATACCATTTTTAATAGTAGCTATGATTCTGACAGCTACCATAGTGGGCAAATCTCAGCAAACCTACACGCATGGTGAAATGCTAGGATACAATATAGGTTTCAATACACTGAATGAGGCTACAGGTTATATGATCAATAAATCTAAAGAAGAAAAACTCGGCAAGGCCTTTTGGAAAGGTTTTTATAAGGGTGCGATCGGAGGCTGTGTAGTCTATGGGAGCAAGCAGATGGTCTATCAGTTTGAACAAAAAGAAAACTATAACATGCTCTGGAGTGCCTGCATTGTCGATAGCGTAGGTAATTCTATGGTTCAGAATGCATTGCCTCATTATGGGATGTTGGATTAAATATTTTTTGACTTTGCCTTCAATCGTCTGACATTTGATACCAAACGGAATTTTAAAGTCAGCTATAGAATTATACCATTAAACTTACTTTTGTTTCCACGAACTTTCACACTCGGGTCGTTTGACTTTAAGAGGACTTTACAATCTTTGACAGCTTCATTTGATGCAAAAAGTAGCTAATCAAGGATCAGCGCAGCAAATTTTAATACTATATTGATCAAAGATAATAGAAGTTTTGGACATGAAATTATCCATACTTTTCAACATTATGACTTTATGGTGGTCAATACCTGCTTTGATAAACATAGAAAGAGTAGAATAACAAAAAGCAATACCATAAAAAAACTTAATAAGTTGGTTTATAACGACTTACCAAAAAGATTTGTTAATGCTTATCTGTATTATTTGGAAGATAATTCTTTTAGTTATTATTATTATTATTAT
>Ga0105045_10001001_pt1 | contig 22407 bp, 16 predicted proteins | sample MAT02_FD_78089 | JGI IMG/M metagenome (GOLD analysis project Ga0105045, IMG submission 78089) | Freshwater microbial communities from Lake Fryxell liftoff mats and glacier meltwater in Antarctica - MAT-02 (megahit assembly) | ecosystem: Environmental > Aquatic > Freshwater > Ice > Liftoff... | reverse complement strand
AATGCTCGAATCTTCAATCAGAAAGCCTGCTACATCAACAGTTTGTATGTTAACGGGCTCTCGCAGCAACAAGGTTCCTTCACCCGTTATTTCTCTGATGTTCGTAATCTGCGATTGGGTCGAAATACTCAAGGTAGGCCGGCGAACCGTAATATCTGCAGCAGCAGACCCATTGAATCTAGGCAAGCGAGTGCCAGTGGTGGTCTGCAATGGCGTAAACGATATTTTGGCGACGGCAGTACCAGTGGTCTGAGCGGCAAATACATGCGGCCTTCCATTCGTTGGGTCGAAACCAATAAAAGCCAAGTCGCCGGCTTTGGGATAATCTGTGGCTGCGGGTGCAGCCATGCCATGCCATAGATATGGCCCAGAACCCGGTAGGAAAGAAGACGCTTCATTCCAATTGGCAGCCAAATCCCATTGAGCGTCGTAAGTGGCGGAACGCGAGTAATATACTTTGGGTGAACCGATAAACCGATCGGCAAAACCGGCGGTGTAATCCGCATTTACTATTGGCGCTCCGGCACCATTCATGACTGTACCACTGAGCCCATCGTTGTAATAAATGTTTTCTGCTCCCAAGACAACGTGATCATTTGGAATACTTAAAAAGTCCGTCTGGCGGCTGAAGGGCAGATCAGTAAGCACGCGGCCTGCCGCCACATTTATTCCTGTAAAATCGGTGGCGATGTATGTAAAGCGATGACTGACGTTCGGCACGGCGGTAAAGTCGGAATGCCGCACCTTCCAATGAAAGTTCAAGAAATCTCCGCCCGCATTTAAGTCTACCGTTTCGAGTAAGGCATCCACCGGAACAACTTGAATGTAACCATCGTCGACATAACCAGAATTAATACGAATTTCGGCAGGTGTGTACTTCACTCCGAGTCCATTCGGCACTGCAAGTGGAAAAATAGTGGTTTGCGCAGCTGATTTAAAGATCAATTCCAGTCCACCCGACGAAGCTGCTCCGTTGGTGAGAATGCATTTTAATGCGCTTGGTGCACTTATGTTCAATGCTCCGTCGGCCGTTTCAATCCGAAGTTTATGATTTTGGATGTTAAATATTCCGGCTGTGAGCGTAAACTGATTGCGCACAGTGAGTCCGCTATTTTCCAGTCGGACACCGTTTGCATTGTTTAGCGTTAATCGATGGAAAACGCCACCGCTCGAAGTAATGTTTTGCAAAGCCGTGCCGGCAAGTTCAGCCCGACCGGTAGCCGTAGGTGTTCCAAATACCGAATTGATTTGAACGTCGCCGAGCATGCGGACGCTTCTCGAAAGATTATCAACGTTGCCTTTAAGCAAGGAGAATTTGCCTTGTACTTCCATGGCCATACTGGAATTTCCAGCTATAAGGCGAATGGATTGAATATCCGTCTCTTTATCGATTACCAAGTTGTGGAAGGTCTCGGCCGAAGTGGTAGGCAGGGAAACAAGGCTGCTTGAGTTCCCATCAAAGTAGGTGGTATTTAAAAAATGATCATAAACCCCTCCATTGGCTACTGTGAGATCGCCTTCGAGATGAAGGTCGAGATCGATATTTGCAGCAGTTCGCATGCGCAGGGTTGGAGCATTTGTGCCTTCAATGTTCAAGGTCTTTTTTACGGTCAATGGTAAATCCGGTACGGTTTCACTTCCAAATGTTGTACCTCCAGAGATTCGAATAGGTCGATTGGTTCCCGTTACAGTTCGCCGTATCGTCAAATTCCAAAAGGGGGCACGAGTAGATATGCGGTGATCGTCGCTCGTGTTTTTTACTTCTGCTAGGATCGTTCCTCCTGTTACAGAAACTTGGGATTCATCAGAATTAATAAATATTAAGCCATCAACTGTGGGTCCTGCAACCTGCAACGTGCCACCTGACATTTGAAATAGATTACCCGGATAAGTCATGCAAAAGGTGTAATAGTCCCCTTCAGCGCCTCCAGGTCTCGTACCATCGACTAAAACCATCCCACCACGCTGCACGAAGCCGCCAATATTCGTAGGGCCAAATAGCGACGTACGAATTTGATTAGTGAATAGCTCTCCCACTCCTTCCACCTCAATTAGGCCGTTGGCCCGAAGCGTAATTCCGCTTTGGCAGTTGGCATGAAGTTGTCCATCACTAACTTTGAGACCTCCATAAACAACTATTGCCGTTCCATTTGCACCGCCCAAGACGTGCGGAGCACCTTTGGCCGCTGAACCCCCATTTATCCACAAAAGGGCTGTACGATTTAGATTATAATTCCCTCCTGAAGCGTGAAGAGGAATGAAAACATTTTCTTGCACTTCCAATGTTCCGTTTACAATCGAACAAGAATTTCCGTTGGATGCCTCGCTTACTAAATCGGAATTCGGCATATCCAAGTTACATCTTCCAAGCAAAAAAAATCGAGTGGCGTTGAGCGCGCTCAACGTAAGCGCATAAGTAGCATCCGACCCCTTATCAACGACCATTCTAGAAAAGACCGTGATACCGTCTGCGACGACCCTTTGGTTCTGTGAAGGATTTAGAAATCGAGCTGTGATGTAAGGAAGCGATTCATTATTTGTATAGTATGCCGCTACCGCTGGAGTGGCTCTATTAGTAAATCGAACACTTCCGCCATTATTACTAAAGTCTTGTTGAAAATTCCAATTGTACTCCTCCACAGCTCCTGAAGCTTTAGGAATGATTCTACCATTTGCTTCAACTTCGACATTCCCATTGGAAGTAATTACACGATTCGCCAAAACTGGAATATTCACTTCGAATGTTCCCCGGGTAATTTCGAAAGTTCCATTGTGGGTAAGTCTGTGTCGAAGCACAATCGTATTAATTGCATTCGAAAGATTAATGGTGAGCCTATTGACTAGCAACTCTTCATTTTGGGTGAAACCCGAGCCGTAAAACTCCACATTTCCTCCAGTAAACGCATCCGCGAAATTTGTGGTGTTGCCCAAGGGGAAGTTACCCATACCAGCAATGCCTGAGCAGCGAATCAATCCATTGCCCGATATGGTCGTAAAGTTATGACCACCCGTGGCTGCAATGTCCAAATTGCCCTGTAAACTGAGCGAACTTAAAAGTACGTTGTTGACGTTCATCAATACACTCCTACCCGAGGCTATGACAACCGCATCGGCCGGTCCTGGAATATCTGCATTGGGATTGATGTAATTTGGCGCGGCGCTTCCATCTTGAGTCCAAGCATCCGGATCGTTCCAATTTCCCGATTGGTAGGCGTACCACGTTTTGATCAATTGCCCGTCAACCGGACTGATGAGCGCGTTGGTGGTGCCAAGAGTATAGTACCGCTGCGATAAAACTTGCACGCCCGATAAGCGGAAAACAACTTCGTGACCATTGATTGATTTCTCGGTAACTGCCGTCACATCGTAAGGTCCGCTTGGCAATGAACGCGATAGTAAAACATAATTATCGGCATTAGAGGGAAAGTCACCGTTGATTCCTTCTTGCAAATCAAAAGCGATCTGAACGTCGCTTGGGTTTCCAAGCCCGTCTTTCCGTATGTAATAGTTACGCTCCCATCGTTCTTGCACTCCAGCAGGTAGGCCAGTAGCCACAACAGTGTTGCTATTTCCTTCATGCGCACCGCTCAGGAAAGCAAAGCTTCCATTCAAGCCTCCTGAATTGGCTCGTAGAACAAGGCCACCGGCTCGGGAGTGCAAGTGTTCAGATGCTGATCCGCCGTCTCGGCCAATACCAATGGGGTTGGTGATATGCGTGTTCGGAGCATCAAACTTATCCCAGCTTCCTGTGCCGCCAACTTCGTACTTCGTCCGAAAGTATGTATTGATCATCCTTAGCATGGCGCGATTCACCTGTCCGTCAAAGACAAAAATCTCGGCTATGTCACCGACTAATGCTTCAGCGGCAATAAAATTTGCATCGGCCAATTCTGTTTTGATGTGCCCGATGGCGGCATTTCCTGTTCCGTTAATATTCTCGCCTGGGAATATGTTTTGGGTAGGAAGCTCTGGGGCACCTGTGCCGCTGCTTCTATGGAAATAATCTACCGAAGGAGTCGGGCTGTATGCGACCCCGGCATAGCGCCAAGTATTATTACCAATGTCCCCCTGTCCAGTAGTAATTTCATTTCCATTGATGGTAAGCCTATGCTGATTGCTTATCTCGTGGATTAAAATTTTTCGGGCTACTGTTGCGTTGCTAAAGGAGAAAACCCCGTAGTTCGCATCGTTATTTTGAATTACATAAAAAATCGAAATTTCATTGTTCTCAAATTCTAATCCATTTAGAATAAGTCGATTATTCGTCTTGTTAAAGGTCAAATAAGGTTGCCCGTTTAAATTCATCGCGGAAAGAATCGGGCTTAGAGCTGCGGAAGGGGCAATAAAGTGATTGTTGTTGCCAGATAAATCTGTCCAGGTCATTACATCATTACCAGGGCTTACACCTGTTGTAGACCCATCCAACCACACCAAAAGTTTTGGCTGCCCGTCGGCGCCAGTAGCATTTCCAATTCCAAAAGGACCAAACTGCGCAGAAGCCAAATAGGGAAAAGCGCATATGAGAAGGCATCCAAACAAGGACGAGTATAGTTTTCTAAACAGCGAAGGCTCCATAATCGAAGACAAAGGTACTCTAACACCAAAGAGAATGCAACCTTAATTTTGCTACGCTCTGCCTTAATATCTCAACCATTGGAATCTTTGAAGGTTGCCGTAAAACTTTATTTTACGGCCTTGAGCGTGTTCAAGAGAAGTGCTACACGTGTCATTGGCCCTACCCCCCCCGGCACGGGGGTGATGGCCGATGCTAATTTAGCGACTGGCTCGAATTGTACATCGCCCTTTAGGCTAAAGCCACTGGTCTTAAAAGGGTCGGCGACGCGTGTGGTTCCCACATCGATAATTACGGCGCCTCTCTTAATCATATCGGCTTTTACAAAACCAGGTATGCCCAAGGCTGCAATTAAAATGTCGGCATTGCGTGCATGATAAGCCAAATCGGTGGTTTTGCTATGGCAGATGGTTACGGTGGCGTTTCCGAAAGGAGCATTTCGCGAAAGCAAAATACTCATCGGCGATCCTACAATATTGCTTCTTCCCAAAACAACGCAATGCTTTCCAGCCACAGTTATGCCGTTGCGTTCGAGCAGTGTCAGAATTCCAAAAGGGGTGGCGGGAAGAAAACCTTCCAACCCAAGTGCCATCTTGCCCACGTTTACCGGGTGAAAGCCATCGACATCCTTAAGGGGGTTTATACGCTGAATAATCTTCTGGTTATCAATATGTTTAGGCAGTGGCAATTGAACAATGAAACCATCGATTCCGGGGTCGGCATTCAGCTCATCGACCAATGCGAGCAATTCTGACTCTGTAATGGTGTCGGGCTTCCTTATTAACGTGCTTTCAAAGCCAACTTCCTTGCAATCTTTTACCTTAAAACTAACGTAGGCTTCGCTTGCACCATCGTTGCCCACCAAGACGGCCGCGAGATGGGGGATTTTCAAACCTTTGCTTTTTCGGTCGGCTACTGTAATGGCTATTTCCTTGCGGATAGAAGCGGCGGTTCGCTTCCCATCCAGAAGTAGGGGTTCGTTCAATATCAACGTCATAGCTTAGGCATCATTCCTTTCATCCCACCCATTTGTTTCATCATATTGGCCATGTTTTGTTTATTCGACATGAGCTGCATGATCTTTCGGGTTTCTTCAAATTGTTTCACCAATTGATTTACTTCCTGCAAGGTAGTTCCGCTACCGCTGGCTATCCGGGTTCGGCGCGAACCGTTGAGCACTTTATAATTCTGACGCTCCTGAGGGGTCATAGACTGAATAATGGCTTCGATTCCTTTGAAGGCATCGTCATCGACATCGAGATTTTTCATAGCCTTGCCCATACCGGGTATCATGCCCATCAAATCTTTCACATTGCCCATTTTCTTGATTTGTTGGATTTGGTCAAGAAAATCGTCGAAGTTAAATTCGTTCTTAGCAATCTTCTTTTGAAGCTTGCGGGCCTTCTCTTCGTCGTACTGCTCCTGGGCGCGCTCTACGAGCGAAACCACGTCGCCCATGCCCAAAATCCGGTCTGCCATCCGTTTGGGGTAAAATACGTCGATGGCTTCCATCTTCTCACCTGTACCGATAAACTTAATCGGTTTATCGACTACCGATCGGATTGAAATGGCAGCACCACCGCGGGTATCTCCGTCAAGCTTGGTAAGCACTACACCGTCGAAGTTGAGTCGGTCGTTGAATGCCTTAGCAGTATTTACTGCGTCTTGACCGGTCATGGCATCTACCACAAACAGCGTTTCAGAAGGATTGACGGCCGCTTTTACAGCGGCAATCTCCTGCATCATGTTCTCATCCACGGCCAACCGCCCGGCAGTGTCTATAATTACAACATTGCATGAGATAGATCGTGCGTGTTCTACAGCCGCTCTGGCTATTTTAACGGGGTCTTTTTCTTCGCGGTTTGAATAAACTTCTACGCCAATTTGTTCGCCAAGCACGTGTAGTTGATCGATCGCCGCCGGTCGGTAAACGTCGGCCGCAACGAGGAGTACTTTCTTGTTCTTTTTTGTTTTTAGATAGTTGGCGAGCTTACCCGAGAAAGTGGTTTTACCCGAGCCCTGTAAACCCGACATCAGAATGACTGCAGGACTTCCCTTGAGCTGAAGCTCAGCTTCTTGGCCCCCCATAAGTTCGGCGAGCGACTCTTGGGTAATCTTTACGAGTAATTGCCCTGGCTTAATGGCTGTTAAAACATCCTGGCCAAGCGCCTTTTCCTTGATTTCATTTGTGAAATCCTTGGCAATCTTAAAGTTGACATCGGCTTCAAGAAGCGCGCGACGAACCTCTTTCAGGGTTTCGGCTACGTTTACCTCTGTAATCTGGCCTTGGCCTTTAAGTATTTTAAACGCGCGATCGAACCGATCGGTAAGATTTTCAAACATAGTAGTAAGTAATGGAAGGCTGCGAAGGTAATACTTCCGCGTCTAAAAGCCTTTACATACGCTCAGGCAATTGAATGCCCAAAAGCGCCATGCCACCGCTTAAAATTTGGGAAACCGCCTTAGCCAAAGACGCCCGGTACCGCGTGCTCGCTTCGTTTTCGGCTTGAAGGATAGAGCAATGGTGGTAGAATGAATTAAAATCTTTTGTAAGATCGAAAAGATAATTTGCTAACAATGCCGGATTATAATTGCTCGCCGCCAGCGCAATGGTGGCCGGATAGCCATACAATTTCTGTTGCAGGTTGCGCTCCCAAGCGTTTAATTCGAAAGCGGCGGCTATTGGCTCAAAAGAATTTCCATACTGCCGAAGAATACTTGAAATACGTGCGTAAGTATATTGAATAAATGGCCCGGTATGGCCATTGAAATCGATGCTTTCTTCTGGATTAAAAAGCATGCTCTTCTTGGGATCTACCTTTAAAAGAAAATACTTCAAAGCTGCCATACCGATTTGTTCGAAAAGGATTTTTCGATCTGCATCGCTTAGGCTTTCGACCTTTCCAAGTTCGGCGGTAATCGCACCAGCCGATTGAGCCATTTGTTCCATGAGATCGTCGGCATCGACAACAGTTCCTTCCCGGGATTTCATCTTGCCATCGGGCAATTCTACCATACCATACGACAGATGCATGCAATTATCTGCCCATTCATGGCCCAGCTTTTTCAGGATGGCAAAGAGAACTTTAAAATGATATTCCTGCTCGTTACCCACCGTATAAACTTGCCCTATCATATCTGGGTAGTCTTGGAAGCGAAGCACGGCTGTTCCTAAGTCTTGGGTCATGTAAACGGTGGTGCCATCCTTCCGTAAAAGCAATTTTTCATCGAGGCCGAGATCCGTCAAATCGACCCAAACTGATTGATCTTCCTTTCTGTAAAAATGACCATCTGACAGGCCTTTCAGCACAATATCTTTTCCCAAAAGCCAGGTGTCGCTTTCGTAATAGAGCTTTTCGAAGTCCACCCCCATTCGCTGGTAGGTGGAGCTAAAGCCGCTGTAAACCCAGCCGTTCATACGCTGCCAGAGGGCATATGTCTCACGGTCGCCTTCTTCCCAGAGTCGAAGCGTTTCGCGAGCTTCTACCATTATCGGGGCATCTGCTTCCGCTTCTGCCTGTGTGGAGCCGCCTGCAATGGCCTCAGCTATTTGAGATTTGTACACCTGGTCGAACTTCACATAGTAACGACCCACCAAATGATCGCCTTTGACACCTGCCGTTTCTGGAGTTTCGCCAGCACCGAAAAGCTTCCAGGAGACCATCGATTTGCAAATATGAATACCGCGATCATTGATAATCTGAACCTTTGCTATGGTATGGCCATGAGCTTCGAGTATCTGCGCCACGCTATAGCCGAGAAAATTATTTCGCAAATGCCCTAAATGCAACGGCTTATTCGTGTTTGGAGATGAATATTCCACCACCACTTGTCCTTTAGATGCTTTCGGAGCTGTTCCAAAATTTGGTTTTAACGCATGGTTATAAAGGTGGTTGTGCCAAAAGGAAGGCTTCAATTTTAAGTTCAAAAAACCCTGTACAACATGATAGGATTCAAGATATTCGGAAAGATTATTCATTAAGAAATCGCCCATGATCTGGCCAATTTCGATAGGCGATTTCCGTGCGAGTTTAACCAATGGGAAAACTACTAAAGTAAACTCCCCATCAAATTCCTTTCGGGTATCTTGAATTTGGAAATCTTCGACGCTTATGTCTAAGTCGAAGCACTTCTTGGCTCCCGTAGCGGCAGTATTTTGTATAAGCGATTCAATCATGGGTTTATTCGGGGTAAAAACAGTTCGGCCATCATGCAACGAGCACTTCCACCACCGAGCTTTTCAATGGTATTTAAGGGGCTATGAATTACACGGGCGTGTTTTGCTATGGCATCAAGCTGATCGGGGCGGAAGCTTTCATAGGCCTGCGAACTCATCACACAGAGCAGTTCATTCTGCTCATTGCCCACCACCAGCACGTTTCCGCAAAATGCACGCATTTGCGCAATCGTGATTTCGATAATCTTCTTTCCATCATTTTTGAGTGCATTCTTCAACTTCTCGCGATCTTTATCATTGGCTATAGCCTGCATGCAGACCATGGCAAAAGCTGGAGCAATGGAGAGCATTACATTGGTGTGATAAACGGGCATTTCTGTTGCGCCGTCGCTCATTTTGGTGTCGAAAGTGACAGGGTCGTAATCGAACCGCTCGCAAAACGTTTCTAAAATCTCAAAATCCGTGCGCGGACTTAAAGCGGCATAAGCCTTAAGGTTAATCCGATCGAGCACCATACTGCCCGTGCCTTCGAGGAAGAGACTTTCGGTTTCGAAACCGCTGAAATCTTCCACATCGGTAATGCTGAAACCAAAATCATCGGCCAAAATGTCTAAGATTTCTTCGCGTCGCTCGCCCCGACGGTTTTCTGCCAGCATGGGATAGAGCACTACGCGGCCATCTTCGTGAAAGCTCACCCAGTTATTTACAAAAACAGCATCCGGCGTATTTGGAAAGGCATCGTCCTGAAAAAGTGCCACGCGCACCCCTTCCTTTCGCAACAAAGCGACAAACTCGTCGAACTCCTGGTGCGCTTTTTGGGCTATCTCGTCAGAATCTGTTTGAAGAGTTTGAAATCCATTGCTCTTCGCGGTTTCACCATTGGCGCCAAACTTATATGGGCGCATCATTAGTATGTCTCTCGTGTACTGAGTACTCATATTTAAGGTAGCGAAGTAAAGATCTTAATTGATGCTTGTTAATCGGGCGTGTGCCGCAGCGGTGAGCAAATCGAAAGCGATAGAAGCCATTTTATTGGTTTCATCGAGCAGCGGGTTGATTTCGGTCATTTCCAGACAACACACGTTGTGGCTGGTCACCAAGTTGGTGAGTAGGTCATTTGCTTCTAGGACCGTAAGGCCCTCTTCGACTGGAGTGCCAGTGCCTAGCGAGAAACTCGGGTCGAGAGAGTCGACATCGAAACTAATGTAAATCTTATCGCAGCCGCTGAGCTTCTCCAGGGCATCTTTAGCCGCTTCTGCTCCTCCTGACGCACGCACGTCGGCGACGGTTATTTGTCGAATTCCCATACGTGTTATAATATCTTGCTCGGGTTCATCAATATCGCGAATGCCGATAAAAACCAAATCTTCCGGTTTTATTTTTGGGCCATTTACCCAAACATTCTTCAATTCTTCCCAAAGTTTCAACGTTTTGGGGGCCGGTTGATTAACCGCCATCTCTTGATTGTCGACGGCAAGCGAAACGGCAAGGGGCATGCCGTGCATATTACCAGTTTCAGAGGTGAAAGGAGTCTGCAAATCGGGGTGGGCATCGATCCAGATAACGCCAATGCGCTGATCGGGAAAGGCTGTTTTAACACCGGCTATACTTCCTGCTGCGGAGCTGTGATCGCCCGATATTACAAGCGGGAAATGGTCGCGGCCCAAAACCGTAGAAACTTCGCGAGCCAGAGCAGTGCAGGTGGCATATACGCTTTCGATATGCTTGGCATGTTTGGTATCGGGTTTTTCATAGAGCGCTTCATTGAACACAGCTACTTCTGCATAAGGAAATTTCGTGAAAAACTTCGATTCCTTGGTGTGTCCGGCGCTGATTAATGCTTCTATTCCCAAACGGGCGCCGCGTGTCCCCGCTCCAACCTCCGAAGGCACGGAAATGATTTCTACGTTGTTATTCATAAAGAGGTAAGTGGTATGGTTTGGGGCTGCAAAGATGGGAATTTATACAGAGTGGCAATTGATTGAGAATCGCAAAGTACCATAATGGTTTAGTCGCGGTTAACTGCGTCGAAACAAAATGATTTAAGCATCGTAATAGGCGTTGTAAATCATCAACCGCTTTAACCCCCCTTAAGCTTATGCAATCAGATTTATCTCAGAGTTTAAATAAATGGGCTATGCGCCTGGTGTGGGTGAGTCCACTTATAATTATGGCATTTCTTGTCGCGGCGTGCAATCAGATTTCAGACCGCGTTTTTGATAGCAGAATGAAGGAAGGTATAATTGAGTACTCCATTAGTTTTCCCGATATGAGCGACGAGAGCATAACGGCCACGCTTTTGCCAGAAACTATGACCTATGCTTTTACCGAAAATTCTTTCGCATCATACTTTGATGCGGCAGGTGGGATGTTTAAAAATCGGGTTCAAGCCGACCGTGCAGATATGTCAGTAGAGCATCACCTCAAGGTGTTTAAAAAGAAAATCAAAGTTATTATGAACGATTCGGAGGTCATGAAAATGCTAGCTGAGTTTCCAAAGTTCACGTTTATCACCACGGAAGATACAGCTACAATAGCGGGTGTGATGTGCAAAAAAGCGCTAATGATATCAGAAAGAGTTGACAGCCCCGAAGTGAGCATTTACTACACCAATGCTATCCGGATGAATAGTCCGAATTGGTGTACGCAATACCACGAAATTGATGGTGTATTGATGGCTTATGATATTGAGCAATTTGGCATTCGGATGCACTTAGAGGCCAAATCAATCAAGTCGGAATCTGTACAAGATATAATCAACCAGAAAGCCGACGATTTTGAGACCATTTCGCGTGAGGCAATGAACATTGAATTAGAACAACTCGTAGAAACTTTTGAATTATGATGAGACTATACATTTTTCTCTCCTTTGCTTCCTTAACAGCAGCACACGTCAATGCACAATCGTCATTTCAGGGAACTATTGTTTATGATGTGAGGTATGAGGGAGATTACACCGTCAAGGCCTTTATTGATTTAATGCCAGAGCTGAGCACGCTGCATATTAAAGATCAAAAAACACGGTTTGATCAAAACATCGCTGGAGGAGGGCAACAATCTTACATTGTGGACAACACCAATGGAGCTACTATTCTATTGATGACGCTAATGGGACAAACCTTTCAAGTCCCCATGGATCAGCAGGATATAAACAAACTTCAACCTATTCATGAAATGAGCTTCGTGCATACTTCGCAGACAAAAGAAATTGCTGGCTATCTATGTTCGCACGCCTACTCGGTTATTGAAGGCGATACTATTGATGTATTTTTCACCACAGAAGTAAAGGCTCCCCGCACCTTACCCGCATTTAAAGCCATTGACGGATTACCTCTCGAATATGCAGTAAGGCAAGACCACATGAAAATCTTCTATACATGCGCATCAATCGTTGAGCAAACTTTGAGCGATGGCTTATTTGATATAGCATCGCAGGTGAAGGAGATTCCATTCGAAACATTCGCCAGAGCCTTTGCTGTGCTTAAATAGCTAACTTAAGTCCAACACGATTTGAGTGGCTCCTTTACCATAGCGATTAATATCAGCGTCGCTGAAGGTTGTTTGCCCCATTTGCATAAGCTGTAAGTGGATTTCGCTTTTAAGCACTCCATCGCCTTCGCCATGTATCACCACCACGTTTTGTTGTTGCAGGTTTTTGGCTCTTTTAATGAAGGTGCGAAAGGCGCTAAGCTGAGCGGCTAAGGCATGTTGATAGGATTTGCTTTGTGTGCTCGCATTGGGATTAAGTTCTTCCATGTGTAGATCCAATTCCCAAATGTCTTCTTCGCGTTTCGAGTGGGATGCCTTTTTAGATGTTGCGCCCTTTTTAAGCTTTTGATCAACATCACGGCTGGCAGCTATACCATCGGGTACTAATTCACCTTTCAATTTTAGCAAGGGTCTGACAAGCTTCGCGGCGGGCACCCAAAACGCTATACCCCACTCGTCTTCAACACAAACTTGATCGCCGTTCGATTTTATTACTTTCACTGAGCCAACTTCATCGAGTAAACTCAGCTGCTCTCCTTCTTTAAATGTATTCATTACAGGCAATTTGAATGTAGCTCAGTTTGGCTATGGCGAAACAATGGCATCGCGCTGCGCTTTGCTGGGGTTACGAAATTACTCATTGGTCTTGGAATAATTTGTGCTTTTTCAGCGTCTCGTTCTATTATCGCTCGCATACCTTATGATATTTGTTCGCGTCAAATTGTGTTTTACAATCTCGAAAACTTCTTTGACATCGCAGATAACCAACTTAGTTGTCGGTCAACACATCTCTAATCTCAGATCACTTGCAGTGGACGCTCGCTAGACGGGAACCATCTTTACAGATAGTGGCCATCACACCGACTCAAGGACCGGCGGATGCAGCCCAAACAGACCGTATGATTGAAATAATTTGTACGGATTATTTAGTGATCGCATCCGTGTAAAGCAGACAATTACCAATGAATATAGTTCGACTAAGATGTCAAAAGTAGATCCAATGCCAACGGACTGAATTCTGACTGAATCCTACTGTGGGAGCAGGCACTTTTATAAACCCTACCACGCTGAAAACGGATTTCAGAAAGTGCGATTTTGTAGGAATTCGTTGAAGATCAATATCGAAACTGAGAAAGTATTGTCGATAAGGCTCGATGGTAGGAAGCTCAATTCCTTCGCTGTTGACAATCGGATTAAAGTCACCGCCGAGCATCCCGTTTCCGCTGTAGCCGAGTGATAGGCTTAGCCAAGGCAAGAACTTTTGCTGCCGATGGAAAAAAGAAGATGGGTTAATTGACAACCAAATAGTCTGCCCATTATAGTCCTTAAACAGACTTTCTAAGCCACCAGCGCCAAGCGTTTCAGGTCGATATTTGGCATAATCGGATGCAGAATAGCTGAATTTGAGTGCCAGGCGTTGCTCCTTCCATACCAACTGTTGGGCAGTGAAAAGGGCGGTTCCCGATACATTTGCAACCATATCTCCGTAGCTAAAACCCCACTCTTCCGAAAACCCATCGAGCAACTCGACCGATGTTAAGAATACCAAGCCGATATTTCCTCCTATCCAGATTGATGATCGTTCCGAAGCGCCCGTCCAGCGCATACTCTCATAGCCCAGCCTTCCTACTTGATAAGCCGTAAGCGCATGACCCATTTTATCCATTTGGAGCCAAGATCCATTGTCATTAAAAAAATGGAAATCGCTACGGGGATAATCCTTGTACCACAGTTCGTTTAAACCAATGATGGTTCCGGTATATCCTGCTGATGTAACAACAGCAAAGGCGGTTAACCTCGGCTTATTGAGCGTGTCGGCCGGTGCAAATAATTGCGCCTGAGAAGGATTAAGAGCAGCTGCGAAACTGATGGCAAAAGAAACTGCGATGAATCGACGACCGTAGAAGCCCAAAGAGCGCATACGCCGCTTAGACCGAAACTTTGAGCAGTTCCGCGTACCTTTTTTTGAATTTATCCATTTTTGGCCTAATCACCATAGCGCAATAAGATTGATCGCCGTGTTGAGCGAAGTAATTCACGTGATAATCTTCTGCAGGATAAAAAATAGTAATGGGCTCTACAACCGTTACAATCTTGTCAGCAAAGGTTTGGCTTTCGTTCAAAGCCTGTATAGCTTTCTCAGCCGCTTCTTTCTGCGCTTCGCTGTGATAGAATATCGCACTTCGATATTGAGTTCCTACATCCCCACCTTGGCGATTGAGCGTGGTGGGGTCGTGTACCGAAAAGAAGACTTCCAGAAGTTTCTTGAAGGAAAGGATTTCGGGATCGAAAGCAACTCGCACCACCTCGGCATGGCCGGTTGTACCGTTGCATACTTCGCGGTAAGCCGGATTTTTCACATGTCCACCACAGTAACCAGGTAAGACTTGCTCCACCCCTTCCATACTCAGAAACACAGCTTCCACACACCAAAAACAGCCTGCTCCAAGCGTAGCCAATTCTAAATTTTGATTCTCGTTCATACTCATGTTATTAATTCTCTACAAATCTACTTCAATTCATTCGGCTGGGAACCATCGGAAAGCAACACTGAATGATCAACATAACCTTGTTGAAATAGACATTCGGATTTGGCGTTTAGAAGAGGCATTGGACGTAAATTTGAAAATTGGCATAGGCCTAAAAGGCGCAGTATAATATGGCGGGTAAAAACAAGTTAAAATCAATTCAATCTACAGCAAAGACCGATACCAAGAGCAAGGCCACTAAAGGTGAAGCTGTATCGAAAAAATTCTGGGAAGACCGCCGCTTTCTGAAGATAGCGGGGTTGGCATTGTTTGCGCTCAGCATCTATTGTTTTATCGCGTTCACCAGTTTCTTTTTCACGTGGAAGGCTGACCAATCCATGCTCTCTGATAGTTGGTGGAGTGTATTTCGTGACGGTAACTACGATGCTGAGAATTGGCTGGGCCCGCTGGGAGCTATGGTAGGCCATGTGTTTATATACCAGTGGTTTGGAGTGGTGAGTTGTTTATTCATCTTTCTTTTCTTCAATTTCGGGTTTCGCATTCTATTTGGAAAGGCGCTTTTGCCTATTTGGAGCAGCAGCTTCAAATGCTTGATGGCAATGGTCGTTTTTTCTCCCATTCTGTCCTTTGTATTCTATTGGCCCGATGCCCAAATTATTGGCGGCGCTTTCGGGTATGAGCTCAACTATATACTGAAAGGCAAAATCGGCTTAGCGGGTACGGGTATTCTATTGCTCTTCTCCGGACTTTCCTACATCATTATCGTGTTTAATCCGTCTTTCGCTTGGGTTCAACCCATACTAGAAAAATCGTCAGGCATTATTGGAAGCCTTTTTAACTCGGCTAAAAACAAAGTGAAAGATTCCCGCGCATACTTAGACTCCGATGAGTACGAAGATGACGAAAAAAAATTCCACGATACCATCGCCGAAAAGGATCAGTTCAAAACTGCGGCTCAACTTGCCCTTGAAGATGAGGAGCTTGACGAGAATCCTTTTGCAGACGATGAGGATGAATTTAGTCCAGCGCCTACTCCTATTGCCGTGGTAAAGAGAAATTCCTTGGATTTAGAAATTGAAATAGCCGAAGAGCCTGAATCTGAAAAGGAAGAAGAACTGGAAGTGGCTCCTGCCATTGTGGATAAGGAATTGACAGAAGCTGAATTGCAGAAGAAAGTGAAGGACTTCGGCGAGTACGATCCCACGCTCGACTTGGCAGACTTTAAAATGCCACCGGTAGATCTACTTCACGATTATGGTGGAGGTAAAATTGTAGTGACCAAGGAAGAGCTTGAAGAAAATAAGAATAAGATTGTCACTACGCTTTCGCATTACAAGATCGGTATCGAGAAAATCAAAGCTACGATTGGACCCACTGTTACCCTCTACGAAATAGTCCCCGAGCCGGGCGTGCGCATCAGCCGAATTAAAAGTCTGGAAGATGATATTGCGTTGAGCTTAGCGGCATTGGGCATACGTATTATTGCTCCCATTCCGGGCAAGGGCACCATTGGTATCGAAGTTCCGAATAGCACACCCGACATCGTGTCGATGCGCAGCCTTATCGCTTCCGAAAAGTTTCAAAACTCCACCTTCGATTTGCCCATCGCCTTAGGTAAAACTATTTCGAACGAGACGTATATCGCCGATTTGACAAAAATGCCCCACTTATTGATGGCGGGAGCCACGGGACAAGGAAAATCGGTGGGACTGAATGCCATCTTGGTATCCTTGCTTTACAAGCGCCACCCTTCGCAGATAAAGTTTGTATTAGTCGATCCAAAGAAAGTGGAACTTACCCTCTTTAATAAAATCGAGCGCCATTATTTGGCTAAACTACCCGATGAAGAAGAAGCAATCATTACCGACACTTCCAAAGTGGTAAAAACCCTTAACAGCTTGTGTATCGAAATGGACAATCGGTATGAGATGCTCAAGGATGCCGGGGTACGAAATATTAAAGAGTACAACACGAAGTTCATCAACCGGCGATTGAATCCCGAGAAGGGTCATAAGTTCTTGCCCTATATTGTGCTGGTAGTCGATGAGTTTGCCGACTTAATAATGACCGCTGGCAAAGAAGTAGAAACGCCCATAGCGCGATTGGCGCAATTGGCCCGGGCAATAGGTATTCACTTGATTATTGCCACACAGCGTCCTTCGGTAAATATTATTACCGGTGTAATAAAAGCAAACTTCCCGGCAAGGATAGCTTTCCGAGTTTCTTCAAAAATTGATTCGCGAACGATTCTTGACGCTAGCGGAGCGGATCAATTAATCGGTCGAGGCGACATGCTGCTTTCTACCGGCAACGATTTGATACGCATACAATGCGGATTTGTGGATACACCCGAAGTAGATGAAATTACCGAATATATTGGTAATCAGCGCGGTTATGCATCGGCGCTCAATCTTCCGGAAGTGGAAACCGAAGACGGGGGCGGCCTTTCTGAAATTGACTTAGGCGATCGGGACCCGCTCTTCGAAGACGCGGCGAGGGTTATCGTAATAAACCAGCAAGGATCCACTTCGCTTATCCAGCGCAAGCTGAAATTGGGGTACAACAGGGCTGGAAGAATTGTAGACCAATTAGAAGCGGCCGGCATAGTAGGGCCCTTTGAAGGAAGCAAAGCGCGCCAAGTCCTTATTTCCGACGAATATGCTTTGGAACAGTTCTTGAAGAGAGAAGCTCAAAATATAGAAAACTGATTATGTTACAATCCCTAAAACTCTTTATCGGCCTTGGATTTGCAGCACTTACAGCAATCGGCGCTGACGCCCAAGATGCCAAAGCAAAAGAGATACTCGATGAAATAAGCAACAGAACGCGCCAGTATAGCACCATTACCAGCGACTTTTCCTTTCAACTGGAAGATAAAATCGGGGGAGTCAATCAAACGCAAGCGGGTAGCCTTAAAATGAAGGGTAAAAAGTACCAGATCGTGATAGGTGCAAATACTATCTACTCGGATGGAACTACACGCTGGACCTATAACAAAGACTTAAACGAAGTTTATATCGATCAGGCCAATTTAGGTGGGGACGACTTAAATCCATCAGAGATTTACACTGTTTGGGAAACGGGCTTTAAAAGTTATTACGAAAAGGAAATGAGCGTAGGCGGAAAAAATCTTCACGTAATAAAATTGGTTCCTGTTAAGCCAGCCGATAAAACGTATCACACCGTGAGGGTCTATATCGACAAAGAAAAAATGGAAGTTGCGAAGATCGAGATTCTCGGTAAGCAGGGCGATAATTATACCTACACCGTAAAAACATTTCAACCCAACCAGACATATGCTGAGAATACCTTTGTATTTGACAAGACCAAACACAGCGGGGTAGAAATCATAGATAACAGATAAAGTCAACAACCCCACTTAATGGATTAAACTAAATTCACGGATGCTTTTTTCAACCATCCGAGTTTTTTAAAGAGCAATTTTTGTTTTCAGCTTAAAGCTAGCTACTGCCCAAACCAGCTCTCCAGAAGGATTTGGGGCTGAAACGATCTCTCTCAATTCGATGAACCCGCAGGCATTCTCCACGCCGATTCTTCCCGAATGTTTGTTTGGACGCTTAAGGGTGAAGTGTGGCTTATATACAATGGGGAAATTCATCCCACCCTGGCAATCGATATCAAGGAAGAAGTAGGCCGGTGGGGCGACAATGGGATGATCGGCACAGCTGCTGATCCCAACTTCAGTTCCAATGGATATCTATACTTGTATTACACCGTAGACGGCCTTTACCAGAGTTCTTTTGGAACGCAGCAATACGATCCAAATTTCACAGAAGGCAATAGTGCAACTATGGGAAGGATCACTCGATACACCTTGAACACGGTCGATTTTCAGTTCGCCTTTCCAAATAGCAGATTTATCCTTTTAGGGGAATCGGCAGGAGATGGAATTCCCAATGCATGCCCTTCTCATACAATTGGCTCTCTTGTTTTTGGCGAAGATGGATCGCTCTTGATTTCTTCAGGTGATGGCAACACGTGGGTTCTAAATGATCACAACCTGGGATTCAACGGAGCGGGTCCACTACCCCCATTTGCTTGGGATGTTGCCCTTCAGCGAGGGATTATGACTCCTGGCGAAAATCTTGGCGCGTATCGCGCCCAATACTTGGATGGGTAGAGTGGCAAAATTCTCCGTATTGATGCAGCCACCGGTCAGGGACTTTCCAATAATCCGTTCTACTCGGCTGATGCACCAAATGCCGCACGTTCCAAAATTTGGGCTCTTGGTTTTCGAAATCCTTACCGATTTACTGTAAAACCAGGCAGTGGTTTTGGTGATCCAATGAGCGGTTTTCCATGAGTCTTGTACGTTTCTGATGTGGGCGATTGATCATGGGAAGAAACCAATGTAGTAAGCCAACCAGGGCAAAATTTTGGATGGCCGATGTACCAAGGTATTGATAAGCATGATGTTTATTACAATGCAGAAACTTTCAACGAAAATGCCCCGAATAATTTAAGCGTCGGTGATAGTTGCGGTGATTTCATGTTGTATCAGCATACGTTGGTGCAGGCAAACCAATTTCATAACGAAACATTTCCTAACCCTTGTAATCCGGAAGTATTCATTCCCGATAGCATTGTGACTTTCGTTCATACCCTACCCGTGCTATCCTTTTCAAATTTGGCAAATCCCGGTTGATCCTTTGGCTGCCGTGCCAATGTGGAACTCTGACGGAGTGCCTTACTCCGCATCTATTTCAGAAATTGGAATTTCGAACGAACTTTTTGGGGGACTGAGCGGCTCTGAGGGAGTGTTTCTGCAGGGTAATAAAATTCCGGAAGCTTATAAAGGCACTTTCATACAGCCGATTACACCGGTTGGGTTCGTGAATTTTGATTTAGCGCAGCTGATAAATTAGAATCAGTAGAACTCTAAAACGGAAATATTGGTACCCCAATCCATATTTCCCAAAACCCCTACGATGGTTTCATTTATGTGGTGAATATTTATCCAAACAACATAAAACGAATCTGTTACGGCGCCAACCTAGTCCCGGTAATTGTCGCAGCTCATCATATCGCCATAGGCTATCAGCCCTTGAGTGTGAGCTTTGATGCAAGCGAGTCCTATGATCCCGAAGGCGACTCACTGACTTTTTTTTGGGAATTTCCGGATGGAACTGTATCAACGGAAGCTGCTGTCGAGTATGTATTTACTGCAACTAACAATAGTCCCTTAAATTTCGAAGTGAACCTTACCGTATCTGATACATCAGGCGGAATCGCCACTAAGTTAATTCCTATTTATCTCAATAATTCCGAGCCTACTGTTTCCATAACAGGGTTTCAAGATAGTACGATCTACCCGCTGCAAAATTATTCCACCCATAATTTACTCGCTATCGGTGACGACCTTGAAACATCCGCTCAAACCCTTATCTATTCTTGGAAACTGTTCCTTCATCACAATACGCACTTCCACTTAATTGAAGAATTTGCAGGAAATGACCAAATGTCAACTTTGCAACCGACGGGCTGCCCTACGAATGAAACGTATTGGTACTCTTACGTTGTAACTATTTCCGACCAGCAGGGACTCACCGCCACAGATACGGTGAGTCTCTATCCAGATTGTCAAGGTGTATTACTCGAAGCGCAGCAGGAGTTGGTGATAGGAAGAATTTTCCCGAACCCTACAGATGGCATAGTAAACATCGATCTGCTCGGTGACAAAACCGAAAATTTGATCGCACGTGTTTTGGATTTGAACGGGCGACCTATCAATACCACCTTATTATCTCCAGTTTATGGAAGAGGTAGAGCGCGAATCGATTTAAGCGCGCTGGCCGATGGGGTGTATATTTTAGAAATCGATCTGGACGCCGAACTGCACCGCTCGAAACTGGTAAAGTTTTAATAAGATCTACTTCTTATCCTTTTCTTCCTCGTTGAGCTTCCCAATAGTATTGGCGGCTAGAAAAGATGTGGTCATCTGTGTGAGCATATCACTTGCGCTGCTTGGATTGTTGGGAAGCAATATCAGGGCACTCTTAGTTTTCTCGCTTATAGCCTGCAACGTGTCGTAGTGCTGCGTGATGACGATCAGAGCCGACGCTTCTTGGGAGTTAATTCCTACTTTATTGAGCACATTAACTGATTCTTCGAGCCCACGCGCAATCTCCCTGCGCTGATCGGCTGTACCCCGACCCTGTAATCGTTTGCTTTCTGCTTCAGCGGTAGCTTTGGCTACAATTCGGATGCGCTCAGCTTCCCCTTCATACTCCGCCGCGACTTTTGTTCGTTCAGCGGCATTAATACGGTTCATGGCATTTTTTACTTCCACGTCGGGATCGATATCTGTAACCAAGGCCTTGATGATTCCATAGCCGTAATCGTTCATCGAATGCTCCAATTCCCGACGAATAGCAATTGCTATATCGTCTTTCTTCTCGAACACATCGTCGAGTTTGAGCTTTGGAACTTCTGCCCGAACGGTATCAAAGACATAAGAAGTAATCTGTTGGTGTGGATCTTCCAACCGATAAAAAGCATCAAAAATCTTGTCCTTAAGTACCACATATTGCGCGGAAACTTTGAGACGGACGAAAACATCATCCTTCGTTTTGGTTTCCACAATCACGTCGAGTTGCTGGATCCTTAAACTTACTCGACCTGCAATTTGATCGATCACTGGAATTTTAAATTGCAAACCAGCATCTCGTACACTGTGAAACTTACCGAAACGTTGGACAACAGCCGCAGTTTGCTGACGGACTATAAAGAACGAGAAGAAAAGTATGAGGAGGAGAACAAGAATGATCACTGCTAATTGCATGGCTCTTTTTTTTTGGGAAAGTTAGCTAATCTCACTGAATGATCGGAATGAATATATGAACGGTGGAGCGAGACGAACAGCGGGATAAATTCTGAGTTATTGTATTGATCTGCCGCTTAAAGCGACCGTATAATCCAGTCTTGTGTGAACTTGAGATTATCGATTCGCTAAGGTTCCAAACCTTTTTTAAATAACGTGGTGGAAAGGCTTACCTTTGCACCCCGAAATAAGTATCTCATTATGTTAAACATTCGAAATATTGCCATCATCGCCCACGTTGACCACGGTAAAACTACCCTGGTGGATAAAATGATCCTAATGGGTAAAGTCTTTGGAGACCACGAAGCTCCGGGCGAATTAATTATGGATTCGAATGACTTAGAGCGCGAACGCGGCATCACCATTTTGGCCAAAAACGTGTCGGTGATTTACAAGGGATACAAAATCAATATTATCGACACCCCCGGCCACAGCGACTTCGGTGGAGAAGTAGAACGCGTACTCAATATGGCCGACGGCGTATTGTTGCTCGTCGATGCCTTTGAAGGGCCGATGCCACAAACCCGATTTGTTCTTGAAAAAGCAATCCAACTGGGCTTAAAACCCATTGTAGTGGTAAACAAGGTCGATAAAGAGAACTGTACTCCCGAAGAAGCCTACGAAGCTGTATTTGACTTAATGTTCAGTCTCGATGCTACTGAAGACCAGCTAGATTTTCCGACTATTTACGGCTCAGCCAAGCAAAACTGGATGAGTACCGATTACAAGGTGAAAACAGATTCCATCACACCCTTAATGGATATGATCATCGCTACCATCCCACCCCCATCTACCGAGGACGGAACCCTTCAAATGCTCATAACATCTCTCGATTATT
>Ga0105045_10001000_pt1 | contig 22422 bp, 21 predicted proteins | sample MAT02_FD_78089 | JGI IMG/M metagenome (GOLD analysis project Ga0105045, IMG submission 78089) | Freshwater microbial communities from Lake Fryxell liftoff mats and glacier meltwater in Antarctica - MAT-02 (megahit assembly) | ecosystem: Environmental > Aquatic > Freshwater > Ice > Liftoff... | reverse complement strand
GGAAGTGTAGGCACTTATGCCGTTCAGCTTGCAAAGTATTTCGCGGGGCATGTAGTCGCTGCGTGTAGTTCAGCAAACATTGAACTTGTAAAATCCATTGGGGCCGACCAAGTTATTGACTACACGAAGACAGACATAAGTCAACTAGAAGATAAATTTGATGTTATTTTAGATGCTGTCGGAAAATTTTCTTTTGAAAAGTCAAAAATGCTTTTGAAGAAAGGCGGGCGATTTGTTTCTGTTAAGTCAATAACCTACGAGAAAACCGAATACCTTGAGTTTCTCCAAAAAGCAGTTGAGGAAGGAAAATTGAAGCCAATAATTGACAGAACATATCACTTGGAGCAAATCGTTGAAGCTAATGAATATGTGGATCTTGGTCACAAGAAAGGGAACGTGGTGATAAACGTTATAGCCTTTGGATAATTCCTTTAAATGTTTAGCACCTAAATTTTGCGAATACGTTGCTTTCAAACTTTGAATAGAAGTGAAATTGTAAAAGACCTAACTACAAGTCAAAATATTTTGATCACCGGGAAGCTAGGCATGACAGGGACTAATTTGATAAGACAGTAGTAACAGGTCCTTTTGTTTAATTTTAAATTTTTGTACTACACATTGAATCAGAAGAGCATGATCTCAATTTTTTTTAACGCGAAGAACAGGCTGTAAATGACGAAATTGAAAATTTAATATAAAAGGTATTTTTAGCAAGAAAGATGGATATAAAAAGCAAAATTTCAACACTTTGGATTGTCATAATGATGAACCTCATTTTTGCAGATATCCTTTCTATAATGGTAGAACTTGTCGATAAAAATTCTCTTGATATTATTGGGGGCAGCGTAACTACCAATATGGCAATTGCAGCTATAATTACAAATATTCCTATTCTTATGATTTACCTTTCAAGAGCACTTCCTTATAAGGCAAATCGAATATCAAATATTTTGGCAGCCTTTATAACCATACTATACGTCATCGGTGGTGGTAGTTTAACTCCACATTACGTAATTGTTGCAAGTATTGAAGTTGCTTTATTGCTGGTAATATTATGGAGTGCTTGGAAATGGTCGAAACCTGTTTAGAGGAACAGTCCTTTCTGACTGCAAAGAAAAAAGTAAGAGAATTAAAATTGAACCGAGAAGCAAAAATCCGTACCAACAGCGTATGTTAAGGTTATCGGTAAAGAGATGGCCGAAGGTTCGCAAATACAAATGACGACTTGTGAATTCCATATTCCAATAAATGGATAATTTGAACAACTAAAAAAGGGCATCTTCTAGCAAGGTTTTTTGCAATAGTGGGGCAAATGTGCTTAATTGAACATTTGTGCTAATGTTTGGCATAGTGGTTAATTGGGTATTTGGAATTTTATTTTTCCACAATTCCAAAGCGCAAGTCCGTGTGTACAATTGTGCGGAACTGACTCCAGCAATTCACAGTCTAAAAAATGAAAATGTTTAAACCGTTGCGATTGGTTTGGTTTTCCATTTTTTTACAGCATGTAAATAAGCGCTTGGTTCAGAGTAGCCAAGTATGAATGCAATATCTTGTGTTTTCATTTTATTGCCTTTTGATAAGTAAGTTGCCAATTCACTTTTTATATCATTAGTAATTTTGCGGAACGACAATCCTTCATCTGTAAGTTTCCTTTGTATAGTTCTATTACCTAATGGAAAATGCACTGCAACCTGCTCAAATGTTGGCAGTTGGGGGCAACACATATTAAGAACCATATTTCTTACTTGTATAGAAAATGACTGATATCCAGACTTTTTTTTATCTAGCATTTGTAAGAACTTCGGTAGTAAAAGCTCAATTTCATTTGTTGACTTTTTGTTGATCTTACTCTCTAAAATAGTGGCATCGAAAATAAAAGAATGTTCGTTGCCTTTTTCAATTCTTGCGTCCAAGAATTTTGAATGTTCTGTGCAGTTTGAATAAGGTAATTTTAAAACAGGCAACATTTCGTTGGTTGCCATTAACTTTAACTCTCGGTATAGAAAGCAATAAACAGTATCTAATAGCTGGTTCTTCAAATCAACATGCTGAATGCTTGTTTCTAATTTCAGCATATACTTATCTTTTATTGTTTTAGCATACAGGCTAACCAATGGAAATGAATCTTTAAAATAGTTCTGAAGAATATAAACCGCTTGCTCTATACTTGAGGCGTTTAACGAAAGTTGGGTTATAAACCCCAATGCTTTTATATTCAAGTTACAACCGTAATGGAGCCCAAAATAGTTGTCATTACTGTGAACCATTAATGCGTTAAACACATTTAAAAACTCACTTTCACTAACGGTATTGTTAACGTTACATACATCCAATTTATCGTCCGTTAGATAATTCCTTAACTCATCTTCCTTTATGCCAGAATAAGAAGCATAACTAAATAAGTTGGCGATATGGGGGGCAGATATCTTCATTATGATTTGCTCACAAATTGGCGTAAAATATCAATATACCCAAACTTATTGCTTCTATTTTTGCATTATAAAATTTTTTAAATATTATGAACAGGTTGCAAAAATCACTTCGCATTAATGCCCTATTTTCAAGTGTATCGGGGATTGTATTGATTGCATTTAATCAACCAATCGCAAAATTATTTGGCACAACAAATAGTTCTATCTTTTGGATAGTTGGTATTGTTCTTCTTTTTTTTGCAAGTACCATCTTTTACGAAGTAATTAGACAAAGACCATTGGCAGTATTATGGATTATCATGCAAGATTTTCTTTGGGTTTTAGGCAGTATTTTTATTGTAGCTATAGATCCCTTTGAAATTTCAAAAACAGGAAATTTGACAATGGGGGTAATTGCCCTTATTGTTTTGTTTGTAGGTATTAATCAATCAAAGGCTTTAGCACAAGTTGACAGTAGTGCTGTAAAAGGAAAAAAGTATTTTAGATTTGAAAGAGTAGCAAAAGCTTCTAAACAAGATGTATGGAAAGTTGTTGCCGATGTAGCAAACTATGATAAAGTAGCACCCAACATTGATGATGTAAATATTATTTCAGGCGAAGGGAAAGGAATGGTTCGCAGTTGTAGTCATGGTAAAGATAGCTGGACAGAAACCTGTTCCATATGGCAAGAAGAAAAAACTTATTCATTTGAAGTAAATACTGCTGCACCAAACTATCCATACCCATTTAAATTTTTAAAAGGTACCTGGGAAGTACAGGAAATAGATAGTACAACTACAAAAATTGTAATGCTGTTCGATTTCGAATACAAGCATAGATTTCAGAATGTACTTATTCATCCGTTTTTAAAAGGAAAATTTACCAAAACAGCCCATGAACTTTTAAACAATTGGCAAAAAATGTTGGAGAAAAAATAAATCTATGAAACCAACTATTTCAGCAGCGTTTCCCTTTCAATCAAACTACATTAATATAATTGATACAAGGATTCATTACATTGATGTTTCAGAGAATGGTAAATCGGATAATGTTTTTTTATACATTCACGGCAATCCAACCTCAAGTTATTTGTGGCGTAACATTATTCCCTATACAACTCCATTGGGCAGAAGTATTGCATTGGACTTGGTAGGTTTTGGAAAGTCAGGGAAGCCGAATATTCAGTATAATTTTCAAGACCATATTAATTATGTAAATGAGTTTGTTGAAAAATTAGAACTGAAAAACATCGTGCTTGTATTACACGACTGGGGCGGAGCAATCGGGTTTAACTATGCAATGAATAATGCCGAAAATATAAAAGGCATTGTTTTTATGGAGACGTTTTGCAAACCTGTAGAATGGGAGAATTTTGACTTGGTTGCTCGTTGGGTATTTAGGAAATTTCGTAAACCCGTAATTGGACAAAAATGGAATGGGAAATACAATGCGTTTTTACGTTTTATACTTCCAATGTCTATAAACAGAAAACTTACTAAAGCTGAAAAGCAAATTTATTTTGAGCCCTTCCAAACACTTGAAAGTAGAAAGCCTATCATTAAATTTCCCCAAGAACTGCCGTTTGAGGGCGAAGGGGGTTTGACCGAAGAAATAGTATCTAACTATTTTGAATGGCTCAAGAAGACGAAAATTCCGAAACTATTATTGTATGCAAAACCCGGTGTGCAAATTCAATCAAGAGAAGTCGAATTGTACATAACAATTTTTGAAAATTTGACGACTGTTTTTATAGGAAAAGCCAAACACTATATTCAGGAGGATCAACCCGACAACATTGGTGAAGCCATCGGACAATGGTATTCACGTCAAACTTGATGTGCATGAATAGGAGTTTTTGGTGTCGCAGCGGCAACGGGATCGATTCATCCAAGTTGAGGTTTTTGTTTGATATTTGATCGGCAGTTCTTTAGCAGATTAAGATTGTTAACCAGGAAATATTGATTTCTTTTGGTGAGTTTGCTGCTCCTTGGTAGGTAACGTTTACTACTATCAAACCAACTTGGATTATGTTTGTTAGTAAAACACACTGCGAATACAAAATATAAGGCTGTTCGCTGAGCCGACAGATGAGCCGATTCACCACAAGTTGTTTGTCAGAGAGTCTGGGTTAATGAAGTTGTAATAGATTATTCTTCAAGCAGGAATTTGGTAGATGGAATCTTTAATGGACTTGCAAAAGCCATCACGAAAAACCGGATATTAATAGGGCTGATAGTGTGAATTCAATCCGTTTAAGGATTAAGAGAATTGCCTCGATTAGTGTATTGTAAGAAGCGATTTATTTTTTTGTTTCGGAACAGATGTTGGTTTAGCACACTAATTTTTTAAACGGATCGCCAATTTCAAGAACCCTAGTTAAGTAGCCTTCTGAATTTTCTGCTAAGTAATTTTGGCGGTTTGAATATCGAGCGGAAAAGTCGATTCGGTTACGGATAAAATAAGCATCTTTGCTTTTGATTCATAAGTAATTGATGTTTTATACTTCTGGGATTTCTCTTGCTTTTTTTCTTGCATTTGTTCTGTTTTCCAAAAGGGATCAGACAAAAGCCGATCGGATACTGGCAGCATGGCTTTTAATAATTGGAGTTCATCTATCAGGATTTTATTTATCATTGTCAGTCGATCCCTATTTTTATCCCTATTTGGTGGTATTTTTTTCTTTCCCACTATTGCATGGTCCCATGCTATACTTTTATACGGCCTCTCTCACTAGCCAACATTTATTTCGAAAACAAATATGGGTTTGGCATTTTGTTCCAGCACTGTTGATTTGTTTAATGTGCATTCCTTTTTTCCTTTTGCCCTACAATGAAAAATTGCAAGTGTTTGGTGGCAGGGGCAAAGACTTTGAGATTGAGACCACGGTTCAAAGAATATTTGTCTCTGCTTCTGGTGTGGTGTATGTGACTCTTTCATTGTGGCTATTAAAAACTCATAGCAAACGGATTCAAGATCGATTTTCTTATGTTGAAAAAATCAACCTTCGTTGGCTTCGCTATTTAATATATGGAGTAGGTATTGTTTGGCTCGCTGTCTTTTTTGGGGATGACTTCATTGTATTTTCGCTGGTTGCCTTGTTTGTTATGCTGCTCGGCTATTTTGGGATCAAACAAATGGGCATTTTCACTCAGACCAATTTAGCTTCACAAAACGAGTCACTACCTATTCAAGATATTTTGCTCGACACTTCGTTAAGAGTATCAGAACCTATCTCCGCTGCTGGAGAACAAAAAGGAAAATATCAAAAGTCATCGTTGGCCCATGCGGCTTCGTTGGAAATCCATCAACAGCTTTGCAGAGTAATGTCTGAACAAAAGCCATTTCTTAACCCCGAGCTGACCATTGGTGAATTGGCAACTACATTCGGAGTTCATTCCAATGTTCTATCACAGGTGATTAATTCTATGGAGTCTAAAACATTCTATGATTTTATAAACGGAAAACGGGTCGAGGAATTTAAAAGAATAGTGGCACTGCCCCAAAATCAGAGATATACACTATTAGCATTAGCTTACGATTGTGGCTTTAATTCTAAAACTGCTTTTTACAGAAATTTCAAGAATGTAACCGGGCAATCGCCTACACAATATCTAAAACAGCACCATATTCAAATTCATTCTTACTAATTAGCGATTTTATGTTGAATGAGTTACCTTATGAAGACATAAGCTACGTTGTTCCATTTACTTGGATTTGGTAACTAAGACGAAAAAATACAGTGTTTAAATTTATATTTTTACGTTTACAAACGAAAATGGATTGATACTATGATTATTAGACATCGCGAATCGGTTAATTTGTTGAGAGCTGCAATCAAGCGAAGATTCAATCCTACACCCAAAAGAAATCAGCCGTAACTATTTTGGGAGTCTCGATGAAGACGATCCTGCAATTTTAGCATTCAAACGAATGAAACAAGACCAGCGGAGAGAGTTTGAAGCATTCGTGTTAAATATGGGACTAGTAAAAATTAATAGTGAAAGTAGAAAGGTCTATCTAAATAGCTGCATCGGTCAACTACAAATTCCATCTAAGTTGAGCACTTCATTTCGGGATATCTAAAATTTGAGGTAAAGCATTAAACATATAAATAATGTACAAACTAGTAACTTTATTTTTTATCTCTACCTTTACGTTTGCTCATTGAGCAATAGCAGATGTATGACAAACTAAAAAAATATTGCCGGCAGACAGTTCCTTTTCTGGACATTGAACTAGAGCTGATTGACAAGTATTTTGAAGTTAAATCTTTAGAAAGGAAAGATTTTTTATTGCAATGCGATCAAATTTGCAGCTTCATAGCCTTTATTGCGGAAGGGTCCATTAGACATTTTCATATTAAGTCAGGAGTAGAAAAGACTTGTGACATTTCATTTGATAACTCCTGGGTGACAGATTTTCAAAGTTTTACTTACGATACACTGGGGAAGATGAATTTACAGGCAATGGAAGTAACAACCGTTTTCATTGTACGTAAACATAATTTATACAAACTGTATAAAGACTGTGCAAAATATGAAACCTTTGGACGACTTATGGCTGAAAATGTAGCTCAAAGAGCAACAGAAATAGCGATGTCGTTATCATCGGACAAGCCGGAAGAGAGGTTTCGGAATTTAATCAAGAACCAGCCCGACTTATTTCAAAGAGTCCCTCAAAAATATATAGCTAATTTTTTAGGCATCAGTCCTGAAAGTTTGAGCAGGATACGCAGCAGAGTTCTGCATAAACAAAAGTCTTAACATAAGTCATCGTTTTTGATTAAGTTGAAGTGGCACCTTTGTATCTCATTAATTCAATTAAAAAAAATGAGACACATTGTAACAGTCATTATTCTCGTAGTCCAATCCATCAACGTGTTCAGCCAAAGTGAAGGCAAGAACCTTTTCAGGCGGTTTTATAACAATCATCTCATAGTCAACAGCGAGCAAAAGAAGTCACAATTTTTCATAGAGATAAACCCCCAGTTTTTTGCATATGGCGGCTATGGCGTTGGAGTTGGTTTTGAATTTGCGCGTTTTCAAACTGGTTTTGTTTCGATAGAAACTGAACTCAAACCAGTTTTCAGAGATGCTATTTTTGATAATGCTAAAGGTCTAAGCATTCCAAAGAATGCTATTGCCGAGGTTTTTGCCAACGTATTTTTGCGCAAAGACCGCAAAGGGCTATATGCAGGAACCATTTATAGTTACGATTGGTTCTCGGCAACAGATGACAAAACCCAGCAAAAAGAGGATTTTACGAAACGGTATTTAGTAGCAAGGGTAGGTTTTCGTTGGTTCCCGTTCAAAGAACACTTCTATATCGATGGTGGTTATGGTGTGTCTTTTAATCTTTCTGGTTCTGCCGAACGCACCTTGGGTGATTCAAAATATAGCCCCAGGCCTGTAATAGCACTTCCTTTTTTTGCCGTTGGTGGCAGATTTTTCTTGACCTCTAAAAAATAGATAAATGAGACCAGTTTTTGAAAACCTTAATCCTACTTGTTGTGATAGCTATTAACAGTGTAAATGCGCAGCAATTGGATCGTTCCAAAGTTAAAACATTTGAACATCAATTGGACGATGTTATGGAAGTGATTGACACACCCTATTTAAAAAGCAAACTCAGTGAAGTTGAGAGTCAATTTCAGCGAGAACCAAGCGAAATAAACAAAGCAAGACTTGGCATCATTTACCATGAAGCGGCTTTGAACTTATCTTTTATTTCAAAGACCGGATACAAGGGATATGCGAAAAAAAGCTTCGACCAATTAAGCGAATTATTCAGTTCAAGCACAACAGCCAAGGATTTAATGCCGTTTGTTGCTTCTTATAGAGCGTCAGCAATATCACTATTAGGTGCAGAAACGAAAAAGTTAGGACTAGTGGGTAATGCTTTTACATTGTTTGCTGAGGCCGCTGCAAAGTATTCAGATGTTAGTTACCTGCCCAGGTTTTTGCGGGGTAGCGTAGCTGAAAATCTACCTTGGATATTTTATAAAAAGAGAAGGTTTGCTAAATTGGACATGCAATCTATCATTGATAATCAAAATGGAAACGCGGAATACGCCAACTGGAAGATTATGAGTTTTGTCTATTGGGCTTGGGCAAATCAGCATCAAGATATAAAACACAGGAGTCAAGCAATGTTGTACCTAGACAAAGCCATTAGCCTAGATCCAACTTACAAAGCAGGAAGAGCAAAAGCGGAAGAATTGAAAAGTAAACTAAAAGAGCAAGGCCGAGATTAAGGTTGCCTAGAAATGTGAGAGATTTAAAAATAAAATAATTACATGCACGGAATAAGTTTCAATTAAGTCAAGCATTTTGTTACACAAGTGTAAATTGGGATTCTTTTAATGATTCACAAGAAGTAAATCCAATCTCTGTTAGAGAAGAGCTATAAGAAAAAAACCAAAAAATCATTGTTGGTTAATTCAGCCGATGTAAATCCAACGGCTGCTTAACAATGTACGGGCTGAGAAAAGGCCTTAACTTAACCCTCGGTTGACCATTGACGGATTGGTAATTAATTTCAATGTTCTATCACAAGCGATTAATTCTATGGAGTCTAAAACATTCTATGATTTTATTAACGGAAAACGGATAGAGGAATTTAAAAGAATAGTGGCCCTACCCGAAAATCAAAAATATACGCTGCTAGCATTAGCCTATGATTGTGGTTTTAATTCCAAAACTGCTTTTTACATAGATTTCAAGAGTGCAACCGGGCAATCGCCTATACATTGTCTAAAACAGCGCCATATTCGAATCCACGCTGAGTAAATTTTAAAAGATTGCTAGACTTAGTTAGCCGCGAAATTGTTCCGCTTCCTATTCCCACCTTACAAAATATTTGATTGTCAATTACATAGCCACTCTTTAGGCGAAGTTTAGAGTTTGTACCCATTTACAAATCGGGACTTATGAATGATTCAAAGGCCGTCTATTTGCAGAAAACAAATACGAATGAGAAACATAATTATTGCGATGATCTTGGTAGTAGGGCTTATCGGAACCTTTAATGAGTTATTTTCTCAAACACTTGGAGCATATAAAAATCTAGCCACCGGGTCGGTTGAAATAGAGGGTAAAAAGTATGTTTTGCAAAAGGGCGAGATTCAGGTGCCTGAAGATCGAGACAAGCCCGCGTCTAGAATTTTGAAGCTTCCAATTCGAATTGTAAAATCCAAGAATCCGAAGCCAGACGAACCCGTATTTTGGTTAGATGGTGGACCAGGAGTTTCTAACATCTCAAGATCACCTGCTTACGTTTGCTCGACTGAGCTTTTGGAAAATCATGATGTTGTATTTGTTGGTTACCGAGGTGTGGATGGATCGACTATTCTAAGTTCAAAAAAAGTAAACAAAGCCTTTAAAGGACTTCATCATAAGATGCTGAGTGACGAATCGCTGGATAATATCGCAGCAAAAATAAAAGACTACATCGCTGAGTTAGATAATAAGGAGATTGATATTAATCGCTATACCATGTTAGATGTGATCGATGATTTGGAAGATGCTCGCAGTGCGTTGGGATATGAAAAAATAAATTTATTGACGGTAAGCTATGGCACACGCGTGGCGTTGCTCTATAGCTACAAACATCCGGAAGTGTTAAAACGAACCGTGATGATCGGGCCCAATCCCCCCGGTCATTTTGTATGGCAGCCTGAGAAAACTGACCAGATACTTGATTTGTATGATAGTCTATACAAAGAACAGAGTGGCAGTGACTACAAAGGTTCCATTAAAGAAACCATGAAAAAAGCATTTGAGAAAATGCCCAGGCGCTGGTCGGTGTATAGGTTGGATGCTGATAAAATTAAAATAGGAACTTTTGGCGCACTATATTCCAAAGAGACTGCCGCACTGGCTTTTGAGGCGTACTTCAACGCGGTTAATATGGGTGACTACAGCCTAGTGTATTTGATTCAGCTTTTTGGTGGAGGTATAACAAACGCAGTGGGCGAATTACTTGCCAAAGGATTTAGTGCAGATTTTCAGCCAGGGATGGATTACAGAAAGAAAGTGCGAGCTTCCAATACTGTGTTAGGTGGCAATATCTCTCTTCTGTTTTGGGGAATTACAAACGAGAGCCTAATTACCATGATACCAGAAGAATATAGGAAGTGCAGAATGTCGTCTTCCGAAACACTAATAATCAGTGGCGATTTAGATGTTTCCACTCCATCCGATTATGCAACCACAGAGCTGATGCCCTTTCTTTCTAATGGGCATCATATTGTTTTAAAGAATTTGTCGCACGCTGATATTGCTAAAAAAGCTAGAATGACGAAGAGTTTCTTATCTACTTATTTTGATTCAGGAGTTGTCGAAAAATCCTTAATGAATTCCACAGAAGCAATCGATTTTAAACCGAAAACGAAATTTGGCAAAGTAAAAATATTTGTTGCGGGGCTGATCTTGTAACCATTATTAGTGATAAAATTTTGGTACGCATTAGTTTTTACAAGATGTGTGATTATCAACTCAACTCAGATAAACAATAAATAAATTAATATGGATAATAAAAATTTGGACCCTGTTTTAAGCTCTTCAAGCCAACTAGATGAGCAATATTCGTTAAAGAAAATTCTACTAATCTGGTTTCTCTCGGCAGCACCGATGGCTGTTTTAGCCTTTGTCATTACGCCAATGCTATTACCCATCCTTCACTTACCTCCTTTAATCATCTATTGGATAGCTGTAATAGTTGGGTTGATGTGGCAATTTATTCTTTCACTAATAATTCTTAAAACCGAAGGATATGATTTAAACTGGACAACCATTCAGAACCGGTTGAAGTATCAAAAACCAATAAACCCTAAAACCGGCAAATCGAGTAATTGGCTTTTTCTATGGGTGATACCCTTTATTGTACTAAGTGCATTGCTTCAATCCGGTGTTACTGGTTTTCCTGATTTAGATAGAATAGTAGCGCCACTTATTCAAGGTCTCACACAATATGATATGTCGACATTGGCAACAGCTGATTACAAAGGCGCATGGTGGATTTTAGGGTTATTTCTAGTAACGATGGTATTCAATTATTTTCTCGGAGAAGAATTCATTTATCGAGGCATTTTGTTGCCAAAAATGAATGGTGTATTTGGCAAATGGGATTGGTTAGCAAATGGTGTACTGTTTGGGTTTTATCATCTTCATAAGCCCCAAATAATTGTTTCAACGGCACTTCTGTTTGGGTTTGTATTTGCATTTCCATCGAGATATTTTCAATCCAGTTGGATGGCATTTATTGTTCATGGGTTGGAAGGATTATTGGGATTAATAACTGTGCTCGGTATCATTTTGGGAACTACCTAGATGCTACACAATTAGATAAAAATCAGCCCGGTAGTAACCCTAAAACCAAATCTTCTCTCAAAATATTTTGTAGCGCTGATAGCATAATCAAGTAGAAATGAAAAAAATACAAATCAAACCAGTTGTGAGCACACTTCTGTACCTGCCTCTTATCACAGTGATCATTTTAATTGGTTTATACCCACTTCAATTTATTTTACTAAAGGGAAAGCCAGGGATTCTTAGTATGAAAAGTGATGGTTTACTTTCTAATGTGATGTGGAATGTCGGATTCTATATTCACATTCTGTTGGGTGGGCTTGCATTACTAATAGGATGGGTTCAATTCAATAAAGGATTCAGGCAACGAAATGCGAGTATTCACAGAACAATAGGGAAGATATATGTTGCATCTGTTTTGCTGAGCTCGCTTGCAGGTTTGTACATCGGCTTCTTTGCCGAAGGTGGCCCAGTTGCATTTGCTGGCTTTACGTGTGGCAACCTCATCTGGTTCTATTCAACTATCAGCGCATACAGTACAATTCTGGAGGGTGCGCTATGGGAACATCAAAAGATGATGATCTTTAGTTATGCCACCTGCCTAAGTGCGGTAACCTTGCGGATTTGGTTGCCGTTGCTCGCAAATGCTACCGAAAACTTTATACTATCCTATCAATTGATTTCGTGGATTAGTTGGGCACCTAATTTGGTTGTGGCTTATTTTATTGTAAAATGGATGGAGCACAGAACTGCGCCTGACAATTTTACTAACAATACATTATACCGTTAGCTATTTTCAACGAATAATATGAAGACAGAGTCATTTCCGGATAGGCCAATACTAATTTATTGTATTGGCTTTTTTTGGTTGAGTTGGGCATTGCTAATAATGGCTATTACTACAACATAAGGTATTGATGATCCTAGAATAACGTTATGGTTGGTGGCTACCATGCTCTCGCCATGTATAGTAACCATAGGTTTCCTATGGTTGAAACATGCCATGGGAACTAAGGTGTTTTGGAGGCCCAGTTGGAAGCTAATCAACGCCACCTTTTTTGGTGGTTCTGTTTCCTATACTGACTGCGTTTGCAGTAGTATTGGTTTTGAATCGTTTAACTGGGGCAAATCGTAGTGGTTTTATTTTTCAACTGGTGCCATTAACATTTCTGGTGGTGCGTTTCGATTGGGATTGAGTAGTCAATCGTGGTTTGTGTTTATACTTAATATTTTTTTTACAGGCCTCGCTTTCGCATTGCTCAATAGCACTTTTGCCATTGGAAAAAGATAGCTTGGCGCGGATTACTTCTAGGACTATTAATTGAAGGGTTGGGTAATTGGAAAGGTATCGTACTTCTTGGTTCCTTTGGTCGATGTGGCATCTGCCCATACAACTGGCAGGATATAACTGTCCTGAGAATCCAATCCTTGGTAGTTTGATCATTTTTGTTAGCATTACCTAAAGTCAATGAGATTGGAGAATCTCAAAGGTATCTTTGTGCCAATGTGTAGTATATTGTAATCTAGCGCAAGCTTCTAATTGCATAGTTTTCTATGTTAAAACAGAATAATTATTCAATGATTAGCAGAATGTTCCTTACGTAACAAAATATGAATCATCACGTTCATACCCTCTAGTCTTATCAAACTTAGTCTCAATATGGAGCATTTTTATTGGTATTAAGTTTTGACACCTTGAAATGCCCAAACAAATAAATAGAAGCCATGAAAACAACTAACATTATTGCAATTTCCGTACTATCTGTTTTAATGCTACTTACATGTTGCGGCAAAGATGATAGCTCGCCTCAAAATTCGGTTACTACTGAGAACAGTTGGAAACTTGATAGCTATAGTTACAGCAGAAGAGTTTCCGATCAGACTTCAACAACATTTACGAATGGCGATCCTTTCACCATTATCGTTATTGATTCTAATATAGCTACTGCCAATAGCCCGTTTGTAAATTGTAGTTTCGCTATTACATTCAATACCAGCACCGTTGGCAACTATTCTATTAAGTCGCAGAATACTGCGTTAACCAATACAAAGTTAAAAAATATGTCCATCCAATGCACTATTGGAAGTGGCGTGGGTACTGGTGCGATATATCAATCCGTAGATAGTAGCTTAACAGCTACTGTTACTCAAGCAGATGGAAAATATGTGATTACAATTCCAAGTGGCGTTACGTTGACGAGGACTGTAAATGACGGGTTAGCGCAAGCTCCTACCACATTTGTGTTGACCGCTGAAAAGGTTAGATAGATTTGAAAGCACTTGTAGGTTTATTTTGAACCCAACATCCTCCGCGCAACAACATTTATGTTCGATGTTTTGCATAAGAATTTGAAGAATTGAAGGTAATACAAGGCAAATATAATTATGAAGCAAAGTATCTTAACTAAGTTATAATTTAACACACATACACATGAGATTACTAAAAACGGCTTCGCTTATACCTGTATTTATTTGTATAGCTGCCCCATCAACCCGCTGCCAAGATTCGATTCGGAGCCGGAGAACGAGAGGGTGAAAAGAAGCTTAAGAAAATTTCAACCGGTCAACCCTTGTGCCTCATGGGATTAGTAAGAAATTAAATAACGTAGATCAGCATGAAAAGAAAACTTCAACAATGGATGGATCGAGGTAGATACTTTACCTATCAAGGAAAACGTATTTTTTATATTCGTGAAGGAAAAGGCCCTACGCTTTTGATCATACATGGGTATCCTTACAGCAGCTATGAGTGGTTGGAGATGGTGAATAAACTTTCTCAGTCCTATTCAGTAGTAATATTTGACTTGCTGGGTATGGGCTTTTCTGATAAACCCCAAGCCCATATATATTCTTTTAAAGAACATGCAGATATTGTCAATAGCCTGTTAGCGTATTTGAATGTTTCTGAAACACACATTCTCTCGCACGACTTGGGCGTTAGCATTGTGCAGGAGCTTATTGCCAGGGATGTTGAAGGCCAAATTGATTTTGCTATTAAGTCTTCTGCTTTTTTGAACGGAGGTTTATTCATGGATATGTATAGGCCACGGCTCATTCAACGATTATTGTCACAGTCACCGACATGGATTGGAAAAGTATTGAGCAAGGCTATTTCAAAAAAAACAATTTGCAAATCGGTGCGAGAAGTCTATGGAAAAAATACACAACCATCAGATCAATTTTTAGATGAACAGTGGGATGTTCTAAATTATAATGACGGAAAAGCCATCGCCTATCTGATTGGAAGGTTAGTCTTTGAAAAAAAGAATCACCAAAATCGATGGATCAAATCCATGCAGAAGACGACTATCCCAGTGTGTTTTATCAATGGACCAGCTGATCCTAATTCAGGCATCCACATGGCCAATAGGTATACTACCCTCATTCCCAATCCAAAAGTATTTTTACTGGGCAGTGAAATAGGTCATTGGCCTCATTTAGAAAATCCAAATGGCGTACTAAAGTCGTACGAAGAGTTCAAAAGTAATTTGCACCAATGATTTTTTTGCAGCCAATAGTGCGGCAAGGTAACGCAGCGTGTTTATCCATTTTGCCGATTATGAGTGAAGTTAAAATTGCTAGTAGAGTCTTTTATTTTTAATAGTATGTCTAGTATGTCAAAAGAAAACAGTATTCAAGAAATGCTATTCACCTTTTTAATGAAGTACCAATATGATTCAGCCGATTTGGATTATTCGGTATTGCCGAAGCATATTGCAACCCTTCAAACTTTATCAGAAATTGGGAATTCTGGCGTAAATGTGTTTGACGTCAATAAAAGGGAAGTAGTATTTTTTTCAGCTAACTTCGGAAAGTTACTTGGGTATATTCCTGCTAACTATGCAGATACAGGTCATCAGTTTTTTGACCAGAAGATTCATCCCGATGACAAGCTGAAATTGGCTTTGAATAGCATCTCCATTTTTAAAATCTTCGATAGACTCTCTCGTGATGAAAAACTCAATCACAAATCAGTTTATGAATATCGAATATTGAATGCCCAGGGCAAGTACATACGACTTATCGATCAGTACCAAATCTTGGAATTAGACAAGAAAGGGCAAATTTGGTTGATGTTTGGCGTAGTCGATTTTTCACCAAACCAAGTTGAAAACGAACCAGTCAAAAGTCATCTTTTAAACTATCGAACAGGCAATTTCATTCCATTGGAAACGCCTTTAAAGCCAGAACTGGAATTAACCAAACGCGAAGTAGAAATATTGAAACTAGTAAAAAGCGGTTTTTTAAGCAAAGAAATTTCTGACAAACTTTCGATAAGTGTACACACAGTAAACACACATAGACAGCGTTTTTTAGAAAAATTGGGAGCGAATAATTCATTTGAAGCGGTAATGTTTGCTTCTAAATTCGGACTTATAGATTAGCCAGTACTGATAAATCAGTATTGTGAAAAATTGCGTGTTGAGAGACCTTTGTACTTTCTTAAACATTCAATAGTATGAAGTGTCCGATTTATTTTATTATCATTCTTTCTTTTGGGATTCAGTCTTTTGCGCAACCTACGCAAACGGTTCGAGGGACTATTACCAATCAATTGTCCAATTTACCTGTACAGTATGCCTCAGTCGTTCAAATGGGACCACAGCCAAACTTTGGAACAAATACTGATTCTTTGGGTAATTTCACTATTCCCAATGTACCCGTGGGGCGGTATGACATAAAAGTAACATGTGTCGGTTTTGAGCCAGCAATCATCCGTGAAGTAGTAGTCGTTTCAGCAAAACAGACTTTTTTACCCATTGAGTTGAGAGAAAGCACTTCTGAACTGAACGAAGTGGTTGTGAGACCCCAAGTCAACAAAGAACAGCCACTCAACGCTATGGCTACTGTCAGTGCCAGAATGTTAAGCGTTGAAGAAGCAAAACGCTATGCAGGTGGTTTTGACGACCCTGCTCGTTTAGCTTCTTCATTTGCTGGAGTTGCAAGTAATAATGGGGTAAATGGTATCATTGTTCGAGGCAATGCACCAAAGTTTTTGCAATGGAAAATGGAGGGTATCGAAATTCCTAATCCAAATCATTTTGGCGATTTACAAACGTATGGGGGTGGAACTTTTACTGCTTTGAGTAGTCAAATGTTGGCAAATTCTGATTTTTTGACAGGGGCTTTTCCCGCGGAATACAATAATACTTTATCAGGTGTATTTGATATCGCTTTAAGAAAAGGAAATAATCAAAAAAGAGAACATACCTTTCAAGTAGGTATTATCGGTGTTGATGCTTCCTCGGAAGGACCCTTCAAAAAAGGAGGTAGTTCCTCATATCTCTTTAATTATAGATATTCAACATTGGCTTTATTGCAACCACTATTACCCGATGGGGCTGATGGATTAAAGTACCAAGACCTTTCGTTTAAACTTAATTTTCCTACAAAAAAAATGGGGACAATATCTGTGTGGGGTATTGGCTTGCGTGATGACGTAGGCGCAAAAGCTAAAACGGATAGTACTAAATGGAGGTATTTTGATGACAAGCAAAACGACAAAATAAGACTGGCCATGGCCGCTACAGGTATAAGCCATAAAATATTTCTTAACAATAGCGTCTATTTAAAAACGACTTTAGCGGCTACAACTAATAGCACTAGTTGGGTAACCGAAGCCCTGAACAAAGAAGGTTTATTTAAACCGAGAAGTAATATTTCGGTTGAGAATTCAAACTATATTTTGTCCTCATTTATCAATAAAGCGTTTAGCGCAAAACACACAAACAAAACGGGTATTTTATTCACGGGTATGTCGTATGACTTGCTCTTAAATAAATCAGATAGAGTTGGAACACCCGTAAACGAAATAGTCAATTCGCAGGGTTTTAGCTCTTTGCTTTCAGCTTATAGCAGTTCTTCAATCAACTTATCTAATAAATTAATAATGAATGTCGGCATAAATGGTCAATTGTTTACATTGAATAATCATTACACTATTGAGCCAAGACTTGGTTTTCGGTACCAACTCAAACAAAATCATGCACTAGGGTTGGCTTGTGGGGAACATAGCCGTTTAGAACAATTAAATTTTTATTTCAATAACTCACTTTCAACTGGCGAAAAAGCGGTAAACAAAAACTTAGATTTCACAAAAGCACAACACGTTGTATTGAGTTATGATTGGAATATTTCGGATTTGGTACATCTTAAAATTGAACCGTATTATCAGCAATTGTTTTCTGTGCCTGTCATAGCCAACAGTTCTTTTTCAGTACTCAACCTACAAACAGATTGGTTTTTTGCTGAGAAACTTCAAAACACTGGCGAAGGAAAAAATTACGGAATTGACCTTACACTAGAAAAATATGTTTCGAATGGCTACTATTATTTGTTCACGGCTTCGGGATTTAAGTCTGAATATAAAGGTGGCGATGGCGTTTGGCGAGGTACACGATTTGATCGAAATTTTGTGGTCAATTTTTTAATTGGGAAGGAATGGAAAATGGGTAAAAGTAGTCAGAACATTTTCAGTGTGAATACAAAGGCAAGTTATCAAGGAGGCAATCGCTATTCTCCTATTAATATAGCCGCGTCTGACCTATCCAGAGAGGTCGTTTTTGATGAAACAAATGCGTTTAAGATGCAGATTGAGCCGGCCTTGAGTTTGCACTTTACTGCCAGTTATAGAGTAAATAAAAAGCACAGTTCGCGAGAAATTGCTTTAAAAATAATCAACCTAACAGGGCAAGCGGATTTTAATGGCTTTAAATACAACTTTATCAATAGGGCGGTTGATATGGATTTGGCTTCTGTCGTTATCCCGAACTTGAGTTATAAAATTGAGTTTTAGATTAATCATCAATCAAAAATATTTTGAAAGAGATACAAGGAAAAAATGCAAAAATCATAGGCACCTTATTCATTATAGCTGCCGTTTCATCAATTGTTGGACTTATTTTATATAGCCCCATTTTGAAAGAAGAGAATCATCTTATTAGTGCTAGGGAAAATGCCAATCAAATAATAGCGGGCGCTATTTGTGAGCTGATTTTGGTGGTTTCGGTAATTGGAACAGCTATTATGCTATTTCCTTATTTGAGAAAACAACACGAAAGTCTTGCCATTGGCTATGTTTGTTTTCGGTCTTTAGAGGCTGTAATTATTATAATCGGCACCATCAGTGTTTTGGCGTTGCTTACACTAAGTCAGAACTTTAATACGAATGACGAGATTAATACAAGTGCATTCTGGTCCTCGGGCATCATTCTAAAAGCAATTCATGATTGGACTTTTATCCTTGGTCCAAATTTTTTTCTGGGAGTTAATACAATGATTTATTGCTATTTACTTTATAAGTCTAAATTGATACCGAGGTTTATTTCACTACTTGGCATTACCGGTGCTATACTTATTTTCTTTGCGGCAATTCTGGAGATGTTCCAGGTCTTCGCTCAGATTTCGATTTGGGGTGTAATTCTAGCTTTGCCAATATTTGCTTTTGAAATGAGTTTGGCGGGTTGGCTAATTTTTAAGGGCTTTAAAGTAGATGTTGAAACTAACAATTAGCGAATTGATATTTTGAATTCGAATGGTTCGAAATTTTTTATGTTGGTCCTGTCAATTCAAATTCAGACAATTTTCTTAACTAAAGTTAACTAGATCGAAGAAATGCGTTGGTACTTTTGCGGGAGAATATAGTAGAGAATCAGTCATTAAAAAATTAGGGCAATGAAAGTGAGGCAGTCTGATCAGAACAATACATTCAAAATCACGCCCTTGCGCAGTTTTATGCTCTTTTTGTTCGTCCGGATATTGTTGACCAATCGTTAGTCTAGTTCACTTGGCCGTTATTCAATTTGAATTTTAACAATTTCAAAAAAAGTCCGATAGATAATGAAGAAATTGATATTAAGAAAGTTAATTAAATGGGAATTAATTCTGTTAACGATAATCAGAGACTTCTGTATCGCGTATCGACTTCTCTGTCTCATGCAATGGCAGACGATACTTCAAATCATTGACTCCCGCTTGAATTATATGGTTAGAGTCTCCAAGAAATAGTATATAAAAAAGGAAAAGTACTCTACTCAAACAAATGAAAGAGAATTGCACAAAATTATACACTCCTATTCTTTTTTTAGCGATGCTATTTTCATTTGCATCTTGCTGCGAAACTGTTCAGTGCGATCCTTGGCGAGCTAGTGAGATTACGACCATTAATTTTACTGACACGGAGCTAAAAATTCTTTATGTTAAAAAATTTAGTAAAAACTCAAATTTTTCAAGTGCAGTTGATTCGATGTCGCTTAATAGCGGCAATGATTATAATCTTGTTGCAGGCACTGCAAATACCATCAATATTATGCTCTATGTTAACGGTATTACGCCCCGCTTTCCCATTGAAGTAGGATATGAGTATGAATTTTTCTTTCCAAATGGAAATATTGTAAGGAGAATCACTGAGTTAAATGATGTCTCATCTGATGATCGATATTGCTTTACAGGTTTTGCCAAGAACGTATGCTATAATAGGTTGAATTCTTTACAAATTGATGGAAAGGCAAGCGACTCATTTATTTTGCAAAGATGAAATCTCAATATCCAGCAAATGAAATGCGATAGAATAAATTGCATCTAAAATGAAACGTTTGCATATATGGAAATAATTCTACTGGTAATAATATGCTTTCAATTTTATATACCTAAAGACACAGAACTTAACTGAATTCAATGACAAGCCTGCTTGCATCGATACAACGATCAATGAGAAAATTTGGTTGCTATTAACTTTTTATTCAACAAATCACGGAGCTGCAATGAGAACAAATGCTATTAATTATCTTCTATCCTTTGAAATAGCCGTGAAAAATCTTGAACTCGTAAAAAGAGAGTATCCGCAGTATCTAAAACGGAAAATTGCAAGAAGAATGCACTATTCGTCTCTGTGAGTGCTGAAAAAATTGATCCGGTGTCTGTTCGCGGGTACTGATAGAACAGATAACGGAATTGTGGGAGCAAGAAGATGTTCATTAGGTCGAGAGCTTTGAGCGTAAATTAAAAGTTCGTCTTCTATTTCCTATGATCCATTTTTCTGTGGGTTGTTGGAAAATGTTTTCTTCACGGTGAAATGTGCATGTGGCGCATTTCTTAGCACTGGTTAATGAAGTTGAAGAGCTTGCTGAATACTTTTGCGATCAAATATATTCAATCAATACATAAATCCGATTGAGCGTGATGCCTCTTTAATGAAAATATCGGATCGCTAAGAGTATTTATTATAAACAATACATTCTAAAACATCAGTTACATGCACGGAATAATATTCAATCAGTTCAATCAGTTTGTTGTAAAAACGTATGGCATTTTTACTTGGGGTCGTATCTGTGATAAATTAAATTCGAAAAGCGTTCATTTTCCGACTCAGGTTTATCCTGATGAAGAGTTTTTTGATATTGTGCAAGCGGCCGCTGCACAGATGAAAATAGGAAAAGAGGAGTTGATGATTTCTTTTGGTGAATTTATTGCCCCCTCGTTGCTTAAGGTTTATAGTGCTTCCATCCAGCCGAGCTGGACTATATTCGATCTAGTTGAACACACTGAGAATACGATGCATAAAGCTGTTCGCTGGGTCGACAAGCTAGCCGATCCACCAAAACTTGTATGTCAGAGGGTTTCGGTTAGCGAGGTGGTAATAGACTATTCTTCACGCAGGAAAATGGTGGCGTTTGGGGTTGGGATCATCAAGGGGCTTTCAAAATCTTATAGCGAAAAACTGGATATCACTCGGATTGATGATGCAAATTCATCGCAACTGAGGATAAGGAGACCCCTATCGCCCGTGCGGTAGCGTAGATTTAGCATTAGTCGCATTTAGACCAAACGACAGAAAGCAATTAAGGTCTAGAAATTGAAAAAATAGGCAGTCAAGCCCTTGTAACGATATGACTAGTCATTTGACAGATATTTTAAGTACAAAAATCAGGAAACTGCCTTCCGATTGGCAACCGTTTATTAACTTGGTTGAAACAAATTGCGGTTTGGTAAGAGTGCTTGATACAGGCGGGCAAAAACCAATAATGGTAAGTGTGCCGGATGGCGCTAACGTTATAGAGTATCAAGAGAGTCTGATAAAGAAACTGTCCCGCAACTTTCGGGTAGTCTGCATTGAAATGCCTGGTGTTGGATTTTCCTATCCGGCTATGAACTACGACTTTTCACTTGAAAAATCTGCCTTGATTGTTTTCAACGTGATGGATAAATTGTTTATTGACCGAGCTGCACTTTCATTTTCATGTAGCAATTGCTTTTATGCACTTAAGATGGCTGAGCTTTCTCCAGGGCGATTGATCCATTTATTCCTCGTACAAACACCTTCTCTTAGTATGATGCCTGCTTGGGTACAACTAAATGTTCCTAAAATACTTACCTATCCGGTGATTGATCAAGTCGTAAATAGTTTATTCGTAGAGAAGCTGGCGACTTTACGGTACAAAACATCACTGCCCAATGAAACTGAAAAGACGAATTATCAATCAGAGGCAATACATTCGATAAAAAAAGGTGGTTGCTTTTGTTTGTCAAGTTTAGTGCAAGGGCTAAAGAAAGATGTCGATCATTCGTTTTTGAAAATAGAAGTGCCTATTACCCAGATAGGGGGTCGAAAAGACTATTCGCACCGTAATACAAAAAATCGATCTATTCGTGAGCATGCGCCTGATTGCGAAATAATAGAGTTTGCCGACTGTGGACATTTT
>Ga0105045_10000999_pt1 | contig 22446 bp, 18 predicted proteins | sample MAT02_FD_78089 | JGI IMG/M metagenome (GOLD analysis project Ga0105045, IMG submission 78089) | Freshwater microbial communities from Lake Fryxell liftoff mats and glacier meltwater in Antarctica - MAT-02 (megahit assembly) | ecosystem: Environmental > Aquatic > Freshwater > Ice > Liftoff... | reverse complement strand
CGGCCCTCAAGAAACTTGCGCGCATCGGCGGTGGAATCAAAGCGCCGCCCCATGCTTTGCAGAATGAATTGCTGGGTCCAGGCATTGGCAATTTGCGCAGAGAGTTCTGGGGACGCACTGGAATAACTAATATCGACCAGCGCTGACCCACGGATCGGAGTGACACTGATATGTCGCAAAAGTTCATCCACAACCAACTTTTCGCGCTTTTTGCGGTCGGCAGCATTTTGCGGGCGCTTTGACTTGCCGTCAAACAGCGAGTCTTCGTCGGGATTGATACCGTGCACGACAAAGAAAGGATCATAGGTCGCTAGCCGGAGTTGCCGAGCAACGCGTTCCGCCAACGAGCGCGCTTGCAGCAGGGCGTATTGAGTCTGGTAGAATTCCAGATCGCGGCCAACCTCAGCCGAGTCCACGCCTTCAACGTTGGTAATGTTCTTTTGTTCGCGGCTAATTTCGACGCGCGAGGTGGAGGTGTATTGCGGCGTTGCCAACAGCGTCATGAGCAAGCCGATAGCTATCGCTGAGGCAATGATCCCGGCGATCACCCACTTCCAGCGCAGTGCCACCTGCCAATATTGTAGCAATATGGGCGGAGCCAAGCTCGTCTGTGGTGTTGTCCCTTCTACCCAATAATCAACGAGGGGTGAAGGCCCGCTGGGCACGGGGAAAGTTTCTTGCGGCATGCCAATCCTTGCCCTGAGGCACCAAATCCAAAAAAAACCAGTGCCAACCGAAATTGCTAAACCATGTTGTGCGGCTATCGCTTGGCATTGACTATCGCCTATCGCCTGTCGGCTAGCGGAAACGGAACGGGAGCGCCACCCCTTTTCAGTCCTGTCAGGCCTGAATCCAGCGCCGGTAATCACCAATTAGCGCCATGCTGCTGATCAATTGCGGGTAAGCGAAACGTCCCTTATCGTGGCATCAAGGCCAGCTTGACCGCTTCCTCCCGAAGCGGATATTTCCAGGAGTTGCGCGGTGCAGCCCGATGCAATCGTTACGGTAGCCGTGGTGCTGCGCACGATATTTTTCAGTGTCCACAGGACCCCGGTCGCGGCTGGATCCATGCACCGCAACTGCCAGCTCAGGCTTTGACCTTCTCCACGGCTAATCGCAGCAATGACCGCTTTAAAATCATAAACACCCGGCGGCAGGAACAGCAGCTTGCGGGCCACGGTTCGCGTTGTTTGCGCATTAGCATATAGTGCCAAAATTGGCCGCGACGTCGATTGATCCGCAGCAACACTGCCGCCCGCATCGGCATCATTCAGCACCTGCCAGCCAACCGCACTTAACAGTTGAAGCCGATCCTCTGGTGCCAACGCCGCACTGGTCAGCCGCCCGCTATTGTTCCCCGCTCCGCTGAGATACAATCGGCGTACGTCATCATATTTCTGTTGGGCAAACAACGCATCGATAAGGTCTAACTGCAATCTGCGTTCCCGGTCAGATTTCCCCAACCCGCCGTTTTCAACAATCAGCGACACCAGTGATGGCAGGTTGCTGCCACTGGTCTTGGCGAAATCCAGAAACTCGACGCCCCACTGAACCTCGGATTGCAGATAGGGTATCAGCGCCTTGCGAATATCCGCGTTCCCAATCGCAATTTGAAGTCGCGGAAACAGTATCTGTGAAGCGGTGCTGTTGGTTCTGAGTGCGATATCGTAATGGCTTAAAACTTTGGGAATATTGTTCTTTCGGATTGCTTCATCAATCAGCCAGAATTGCGTCACCATATCACGGCGCGACACGCGCTGCGCCAGTTTAATGAGTTGTTCACTGCGCACGGTGTCCCGTCTGAGCTCGGCGGCGATCGAAAGAAGACGCAGTGCGCGGACGTTGACGGCCTGATTCCGTAGAGCAGCGCGACCGGCGCGCTCCAGCATTTCCGGACGCGGTTTTTTTTTCGATAGCAGGGCAAGATCGGCATTGGCGGCCAGGGCCACGCTGTCCCAAGGAACAAAAAACAGGGCCCGCTCTGGCGCGCGCTGCCGCGTAACGCCCGAGGCAGCGAGTGCAAAAGCCAGCCATGCGCCGCCAAGCCCGATCACGGCGGCGCCAAGGATGCGGCCAAGCTGCGGGGCAGCACGCAGCCGCAAGACCGCTGACACGATGGTCGAACGGGCCGACCCTGGCTTTGGTTTTCGCTTGACCGTCATTTCGCTGAACCTGTGGCTGGAAGACGTGCTGAACCGCCGCCGTCCTTGTCGATCAGCCACAGGCTGCACAGCGCCGCAATACACATCATGATCGGGGTCCGCAGCGGATAATCAGGGACACTCGCCAATGCGAGCATGACCAGCAAAACAGTCGCCAGCCGCGCAAACTGAACTGAGCGCCGCCCGCCTTGATCGCGGCGCCATGCTCGCACGCAGCGCGCAGCAAAGCCAATCAGCAGAGCCAGCATAAAGATCAGTCCGGGCAGGCCGAAGGTCACTGCGGTTTCCAGCCAGTCATTGTGCGCGCGGTTAAGATAGGTCAGGTTCAACATCGCGGCCGGTTCCGCCATCTGATAGGCCTCAGCAAAGGAACCGGAACCGGAACCGACAGGAAAATACTGCCACATCATGTCGATAGCTACCCGCCAAAAATCAAACCGGGAATCTTCGGAAGCACTGTTCTCGATCAGACGATCGATCGATTTGGCGCGCGAAAAAACAATCATCAGTACCGCTATTATGCCAATCGCGGCCACCCCTGCCACTGGCACAATGCCTGACAGCAGCCGGCGCTCTCCGCGCCGAACAACCCGGCCATTGGGCGGCCGACGATACAGCAGAGGCACCGAGAGAAGGCCAAAGACGGCCAGAAAAATGCCCGCGCGCGACCCCGATACAAGAATCAGAGGCAAAAGCATGGCGGTAGCAGCCAAGGCGATTATCCGGCGGCTGCTTTGTGTTTCCTGCGTGCCGGCAGGCGTCGCTGCAAATAAGGCAAGCAGCGGAAAGAGCATCGCCAGGAGCAACGCGCCATGATTGCGATTGGCAAACAATCCAACCGGCCAGCCATTGTTGGTAATCCGGTATAGATATAGCGGGTTTTCCGCGCTCCCGATAACCTGAAAAACACCAACAACAGCCGATAACGCTGCCAGTATTATGACCACAGGCAACAAGCGAAAGCGTTCATCAGCGGACAGTTGCAGGCCCAGCAGGAGCACCGCCAACGGCGCAAAGAGCGACGCCAGCGCGTGCCAGCCGTTCATCGGGGTCAGGGTCAACGGACGCCAGATATCACCCAGCCCGGTTATCCGGTCAATCGTCACGATTGTTTCCCGGCCCGGCAACGCGTGCCACACCATTGGCGGCAGCGGCACCAGATGCAGCAGGGCAAGCAAGAATAGTGCGGCAAAGATCGCTAACGGCCAGCGGCCTTGCCGAATATGATCACGGTGCAATGTCACCAAGGCAGCGGCGCAAACCAGCACAGATAGCGGTCGCAGGATGACCAGCGAGAGCGGGTCAATACGCGATGCTCCACCGGTCAAGAAAACGACCACCAGAAAAGAGGCTAACAACCAATATTGCCAAGAGCGGGCATTTCGCGAGCGGGGATTTGACGACAAAGCAGGGTGCCCTCAGAAATTTCAAGAAATTTGGATTAACGCCAGAGCCCGCACTTGCACGGAGATTTATGGCAGCGCGATTGTTTCGCAATGTCCGTTAAAGCCCGGGACATCGGCATGCCTGAAATCACGCGCTTACTATCTTTGTAACGCAATGATCAGCGGTGTTGTCAGCAGTGGAATGACTTGAACGATATCACGAAAAATCCGCCGGGCGGATGAATCCCCGACCAAAATTATATCATTGGCGAAAATTTTTGGATCTGCATAATTGCCGCTCCGAACGGCTTTCAGATCGTAAAGCGCGGCAAATTTCTGGCCATCAACTGAGCGGAAGATCACCACTTCGTTCAGACGTGCTGTCTCACTCGTCCCCTGAGCACTGGCGATCGCCTGCATCAGGGTCATTTCCGGAAGTGCCGGATAGATACCTGGACGAATCACTTGGCCATCGACGGTAATTTTGGCGCTTTCGACCTCAAGCAAATTGACTGAGACCTGCGGATTTCGGAAATAATTGGCGCGCAGACGCGTTTCGATTGCCTCTTCCAGCTCTTCCAAAGTTAACCCGGCGGCAGTCACCACCCCAGCCACCGGAACCGACAGCCGACCGCTTTTGTCGATGCGTGAACGCGGGACGCTGGCATCCTCATTACCGAAAACATTGATCGACAATAAATCGTCAGCGCCCAGACGAAACGCCACCGGCGCACCCGCGCCATCGCGGGTCACAGGCTCTGGCAAGGTTTCCGCAACCATCAGCGTGCCGCCGGCGGTGCCAAGTTCGGGCTTTCCCTGCGCGCAAGCAGACAGGCAAAGCGCTGCAACGGCCATGACAATCATGCCCAGATGTTTGGTTGAGGTGTTGTTCGACAAGAATATCATTACTTCACAACACTCTCTTATTATGCATGAATTTAGCGATCACACATTGCTTTGATCAGCCAGGATGCCATGTCCCGGACCTTATGAACCCGAATGCACTAGTTCCTGCTTTCGCTCGGTCAAGCTTAAAAGCCATGGCGGCGGTAACCCTGCTGCGCGAACCAAGGCTGCTGCGCCACCCCTCGCCGGCGCTAAGTTTGCTTTGATCCATCCGCTTGCAGCGTCCACCTGTGTTCGCCGTGCAGGGCAAGTGCTGTCAACCTGCCGCTTGCATAGGCGCCCGTATCAATGCCGATTCGGTTGACCCGTTCATCAACATTTGCGCTGATTGTATGACCATGAACGATCATGTGGCCGAAATCCTGATCGTGATGCAAAAAATCATCGCGTATCCAGCGAAGGTCATTTGGCTTTTGCTGGTCCAATGGAATACCCGGGCGAACCCCAGCATGCACAAAAGCATAATCGCCATATTCAACAAAATCCTCGCCACTGCCCAGGAAATTGACATGCGTCTGCGGAACGCGTGGCGGGAATTTGTCTGCCAGATCCTCGAAACTGCAGGCGTCATAGGCCAGGTCGTCGTTCATGTAACTTCGTACCGTGGCATCGCCGCCGATCCGCACAAAATAGCGCAACGCCCGAACATCGCCGCCAAGCGAGGCAAGCATGCATTCTTCGTGATTACCCGTCAGATAGTGGAACTTGTCAAAATGCGCTGCCAGTCCGATGGCGCGCTCGACGACCTTTGCCGAATCAGGCCCGCGATCAACAAGATCACCAAGCAGAATCAGCACGCAGCTTTCGTGCGGGTGGCGGCCTCGGTCGGCGGCAATCAAGTTTAGCAGTGCCGCAAAAAGATCGTCGCGGCCGTGAATGTCGCCAATCGCATAGACAAGATGCCCCGGCGGCACCGCGCGCGGCGCTGCGGCGACGCGCCGACCCTTGGAACTGCGCCAGCCCTTGGAAATGCGGCTGAAAAAATTCATAAATTGTACTATTTCTACCGTAGCGGTTGGCAGTGTGAGAGTGTCTTTTAGCAATCGATGCTATTCAGCGCTAGACCCGGGTCGTCACACCTGACCGCTTTTGGCATCTATCGGCGTCAACCAGGTTAAAGGAAAAGCAACCGCCCACAGCTAATGCCCATTTTGGCATAAGCGAGAAAGCTGCTGGAGTGAAACGGGAAAGCGAGGGCGGCATGTCATCCAACATCACCATCGTCTTTGGCACCCGCCCCGAGGCCATCAAGATGTTTCCGGTCGTCCATGCCCTGCGTGCGGCACCGGGTATCGACAGCCGTGTCATCGTCACCGCGCAGCACCGCGAGATGCTTGATCAGGTGCTGGCCATTGCGCGGATCGTGCCCGACGTTGACCTTGATGTCATGACGCCAAATCAATCGCTCGACGCGCTGCTGGCGCGGCTGGTAACAGGGCTGGGTGAAGCATTCGACCGCGACCGGCCTGACCGGGTGCTGGTGCATGGCGACACCCTGACCACCATGGCCGCGACGCTGGCCGCTTATTTCCGCAAGATTCCCGTGGGGCATGTCGAGGCAGGTTTGCGCAGCGGCGACATTTATCAGCCGTGGCCTGAAGAGGTGAACCGCAGGGTTGCGGGGGTGGTGGCCGATCTGCATTTTGCCCCGACCGAGACCGCCGCCGCCGCGCTGCGGGCTGAAAATGTGGCCGCAGACCGCATCCATGTAACGGGCAATACGGTGATTGATGCGCTGCTCGCGACGACCGCGCGGTTGAAGGATGAGCCCGCACTCGCCGCCGGGCTTGACCCGCTCGCAGCGCGCTTTACGGGCAAGCGAATTGTCACTGTCACCTCGCACCGGCGCGAGAATTTCGGCGGCGGGATGGAGGCGATTGCCGCAGCTATCGCTGCAATTGCAGCCCGGCCTGACGTTGCGGTGATTTTCCCGGTGCACCCCAACCCCCATGTCCGCGCAGTGATGGCACCGGTGCTGGGCAAGCTGAACAATGTCGCGTTGATCGACCCCCTAGATTATCCTCACTTCGTCCGCCTGCTGGGAATGAGCGAGATCGTGTTGACGGATAGCGGCGGGGTGCAGGAAGAAGCGCCTGCGCTGGGCAAGCCGGTGCTGGTCATGCGCGAGACGACCGAACGGCCCGAGGGCGTGATAGCGGGGACCGCCAAGCTGGTCGGCACCGACAAGGACCGTATCGTTACCGAAATTTTCAACCTTTTGGACGACAAGGCGGCTTACGACGCCATGACGCACGCCCATAATCCCTTTGGCGACGGCACGGCAGCCACGCAAATTGCGGAGATTATTGCGAGTGCCCATCGATGCTGAACAAAAAGTCACAGTTTTGGGCCTTGGCTATATCGGCCTGCCCACTGCGGCCCTGATCGCACGATCGGGATGCCGGGTGACCGGCGTTGATGTCAGCCAGAGCGTTGTCGACACGGTCAACAGCGGCAAGGTCCATATCGAGGAGGTCGACCTTGACGGGCTGGTACAGGGCGTAGTTGCGCGCGGCACACTGGTTGCGGCAACGACGCCCGCCCCTGCCGACACCTTTGTCATCGCGGTGCCAACACCACATGATGATGAACACCGCCCCGATATCAGCTGTGTCATGGCCGCCGCACGCGCGATTGCGCCGGTGCTGGTGCCGGGCAATCTGGTGATCCTGGAATCCACTTCGCCGGTTGGTACGACCGAGCAGCTGACAGCGTTGCTGGCCGAACTTCGCCGCGACCTGAAGGTGCCGGGCCATTGCACGGGGGCCGCCGACATTTTTGTCGCCTATTGCCCGGAACGCGTGCTGCCGGGGCGCATTTTGGTTGAGCTGGTCAATAACGATCGCTGTATCGGCGGCATCACGCCACGCTGCGCCCGCCGCGCCATGACATTCTATCGCCAGTTTGTGCGCGGTGCCTGTGTGACCACCACCGCGCGCGCCGCCGAAATGGTCAAGCTAGTTGAAAACAGCTACCGCGACGTCAACATCGCCTTTGCCAACGAGCTGTCGATGATTGCCGACGCGATGAAGGTTGATGTGTGGGACGTGATCGCGCTCGCCAACCGGCATCCGCGCGTCAATATCCTACAGCCCGGCCCCGGCGTCGGTGGCCATTGCATCGCAGTCGATCCGTGGTTTCTGGTTCACGGGGCACCCGAACAAAGCCGCCTGATTCGCACCGCGCGGGAGGTTAATCTGGCCAAAACCGATCATGTGATTGCGCAGGCCGAAGCGTTGGTTGCGGGACATCCCGGCGTGCCGATTGCGTGTCTGGGCCTCGCGTTCAAACCGAACATCGATGACTTCCGCGAAAGCCCGGCGGTCGAAGTCGCGGCGGCACTGGCGCGGCGGTTCGGCAAACAAATCCGCGTTGTCGAACCCTATGCCAGGGGCCTGCCGATGGAATTTGCCGGGACCGGCGCGGAACTGGTCGATCTGGACAGTGCGCTGGCCGAATGCGGCGTGCTGATCGTGCTGGTCGATCACGACCTGTTCAAATCTATCCCGATTGATGAGCGGTCGGATAAGCGGGTGTATGACACGCGCGGTTTATGGCCGGATCAGCCAGTGCCAGCCCCCGGGGCGGCGATGATACGGGCGGCTTGAGCTGCTGATCTCGTCATTCCCGCGAAGGCCGGGCCAACATCTGGATGATCGCTGAAAAATCCTGGCCTTCTGTATCCGCTGCGACGAATGTTTCATAAAGCGCACGCGCGCTTTCGCCCATTGGCACTGCGGCATCGACACTTGCTGCCGCTTCCATCGCGAGGCGCAAATCCTTGAGCATCAGCGTCGCCGCAAAGCCGCCGCGATAGCCATTGTCGGCAGGCGATGTCGGCCCGACACCGGGGAGCGGGCAGTAGCTGGTCAGCGACCAGGTCTGACCCGAACTGACCGAGGCGATGTCATAAAAGCGTTGCGGGTCGAGGCCGAGTTTCTGCGCGAGGGCCAGCGTTTCACAGGTCGCCACCATCGACGCGCCGAGCAGCATGTTGTTGCAGATTTTCGCCGCCTGCCCCGCGCCGCTGTCACCCGCATGGATCACTGCCTTGCCCATGGCAGCCAGGATCGCCGCAGCGCGAGCAAAGGCCGCAGCGTCGCCGCCGACCATGAAGGTCAGCGTACCAGCATTCGCCGCCGCAATACCTCCCGATACGGGCGCATCGACGGCAACCAGGCTATGCCCGACTGCCGCTTCGGCATTGGCGCGCGCGGTGGCGACATCTATGGTCGAGCAGTCGATAAGCAAAGTGCCGGACGCAGCATTAGGGAAAACTTCGCTCTCATATACCGCGGCGACATGCTTGCCCGCAGGGAGCATGGTGACGACCGCCTCCGCTTCCGCAACCGCGTCTCCCGCACTCGCGGCGCGCTTGCACCCCGCAGCTTCGGCGCGGTTCAGCGCTTCAGCGCTAAGGTCGAAGGCGCGAACCTCGTGCCCCGCCTTTGCTAGATTGGCCGCCATCCCGCCGCCCATGTTGCCGAGGCCAATGAAGGCGATTTTCATAGAACATCCAATTCAGATAGAAACCCGGAACCCCCGGCCAAGATCATCGCAGGCCCAAAGATAGTCATCATCACAAGTTGAAATCCCTGAAGCCAACGGTCGAGGCGTGTCAACGGCAATGGGTCTGCATCGGTCGCCGAGAGAATTGCTGCCGCCAAGAGCGAGATGCTTTCCTTGCCCCGATGCCGCCAACCAAGGATGGCGAGCCATGTAAAGAGGGCGCCAACACCCGTCAGCGCCAAAGCAAGAATCATTTCCCCGTCCATACCCCCGGCCGCTTTTCGATAAACGCTGCCATCCCCTCGGCCTTGTCCGCCGTTGCGGTCAGGACTTGGAATATCCGCCGTTCCATCACGAGCCCCTGATCAAGCGTCGTTTCATACGCCGCATTGACCATTTCCTTGTTCGCAATGGCGGCGAGCGGGGGCATGGCGGCGATGTCGGTGGCGGTTTTGATCGCTTCGTCGATCAGCGCTGCCAGCGGGACGACGCGGGCCACCAGCCCTGCGCGCTCGGCCTCCTCGGCGCTCATCATCCGGCCGGTCAGGCACATTTCCATGGCTTTCGCCTTGCCGATGGCGCGGGTCAGGCGCTGCGATCCGCCCATGCCGGGGGCGACGCCCAGTTTGATTTCGGGCTGGCCAAAGCGCGCGGTATCGGCGGCGATGATGAAATCGGCCATCATCGCCAGTTCGCAACCGCCGCCCAGCGCAAAGCCGTTGACCGCCGCGATCCAGGGTTTGCGCACCGCCTTGACCAGATGGCTGGTCCAGCGGCTGAAAAAATCACCCGCGAAGAAATCGGCGGCGGGTTTGTCGGCCATTTCCCTGATATCCGCGCCCGCCGCGAACGCCTTTTCTCCCGCCCCGGTCAGCACGGCGCAGCGTTGGCCGGGGTCGGCCTCAAACGCAGCGAAGGCGCTGATCAATTCTTCCAGTACATGCGAATTGAGTGCGTTGAGCGCCTGTGGCCGGTTCAGCGTAATCAGCGTCACCGCGCCGCGCCGTTCGGTCAGGATGGTGTCATAGGTCACAGCGGTTTCCATTCTTGTGTGGCGGGAAGCGGGGCAAAGATCGCGTCGAGCAGGTCGTCGGTCACGCCTTGGGCGGTTGCGGGGTTCCAGGCGGGAGAATGATCCTTGTCGATGATTACCGCCCGCACCCCTTCGGCAAAATCGGGACGGATGAGGACGCGGGAGGCGATGCGATATTCCATCGCCATGTTCGCAGCAAAGTCAGGCAGGCCAGCGCTGGTCGCAAGCTGGCGCAGGGCGACCTTGCACGTCTGCGGGCTTTTGGTGCGCAATATGGCCTGCTGCTGGGCGGCCCATTCCCCACCGTCAGCTGCGAGCGCGGCGATGATATCCTCCAGCCGGTCGCTGGCGAACAGCCGGTCAATCTCGGCCAGATTGGCGGCGATGCGCGCAGGTGGCGGCGCGACGGCCAAACTGTTCAGCACAGCGCCCACATCTTTACCCAGGGCAATGGCCGCTTTCGCCTCTGGCAGAGCGGCTGCGGGCAAATAATGGCTCGCCAGGCCGACCGCCAAGCAATCGGCCCCATCAAACCGCGCACCGGTCAGCGCCAAAAACGCCCCGATGCGCCCCGGCAGGCGCGACAGATACCAGCCACCACCAACATCGGGGAACAGGCCGATCCCGGTTTCGGGCATGGCAAGGCGGGTGTTTTCGGTCGCGACGCGAAACTGTGCGGGCTGCGCTATCCCGACCCCGCCGCCCATGGTGATGCCATCCATGAAGGCGGCAACAGGTTTGGGGTAAGTATAAAGCAGATGGTTGAGCTGATATTCGTCGTGAAAGAATTTCCGGCCTGAACTGCCGTTATCGGTCAACGCTGAATTGCGCAGGAAAGCAATGTCGCCGCCGGCACAAAAACCCCTGCCTTCGGCATGGTCGATAATGATGGTTTGGATCGCCGGATCGTCGCGCCATGCCAACAGCGCCGTGGTCATGATATGGACCATGTCGACCGTAAGCGCGTGGAGCGCAGCGGGCCGGTTGAGGGACAGATGGCCAGCAGCGTCCGAGCGGCGCGCGATTACGACCATGGTCATTGCCGTAACAAATCGCGGCCGACGATCATGCGCATCACCTGATTCGTACCCTCCAATATCGAATGCACCCGCAAATCGCGCCAGAAACGTTCGATGGGATAATCCTTGAGATAGCCATAGCCGCCAAACAATTGCAGCGCACGGTCGACCACCGCGCTGCCGTTATCGGTCGCAAGACGCTTGGCCATTGCCGAAAAGCGCGATTTATCAGGCGCGCCTGCGTTCACTTTCGCCGCTGCGAGATATAACAGCGCGCGGGCGGCCTCCAGATCGGTGGCCATATCCGCGAGCATGAACTGCGTGTTCTGAAAATCGGCAACAGCCTGCCCGAATTGCTGGCGTTCTTTGGTGTATTTGACTGCTTCATCAAGGCAGCGCTGCGCCCCGCCAAGGCTGCACGCGCCGATGTTGAGACGGCCACCGTCAAGCCCCGCCATGGCAAAGCGAAAGCCGTCGCCCTCTACACCGACACGATTGGCAACGGGGATGCGGCAATCCTCGAACACGACCTGCGCCGTCGGACTGGCGTTCCAGCCGAGTTTTTTTTCCGGCGCGCCAAATGACAGCCCCGGTGTGCCTTTTTCAATCACGACACAGCTGATGCCCTTGGCCCCAGGATCGCCGGTGCGGACCATAGCGACATAAATATCATTGACGCCTGCGCCCGAAATAAACTGTTTGGTGCCGTTCAGGATATAATCATCACCATCGCGCCGCGCGGTCGTTTTGAGCGCGGCGGCATCCGATCCCGAACCAGGTTCGGTGAGGCAATAGCTGGCGACCTTCTCCATGCTGACCAGGGCAGGCAGGAAGCGCGCCTTAAGTTCTGCCGAGCCAAAGCCGTCGATCATCCATGCGGCCATATTGTGGATCGAAATATAAGCGGATGTTGCGGGGCAGCCATAGGCCATCGCCTCCATGATCAGCGCCGCATCCAAGCGGCCAAGGCCGATGCCGCCCGATTCCTCTGACACATAAATCGCCCCGAAGCCAAGATCACCCGCCGCCTTCCACACATCGACCGGATAGTGGCAATCCGCATCCCATTGGGCGGCGTGCGGGGTGATGCGGTCGGCCGTGAATTTGCGCGCCATATCCTGGATCACCAGCTGGTCATCGGTCAGGGCAAATTGATCGGTCATCATCGTCTCCGTCGCAGGGCTGGGCAGCTGTCCACGCTGTGGCCCATAATCTTTTGAGCCGGAAGATCAATTGGGACAAGCGCAGTTTCGCGCCCCTTTCCACTGTCATCGAATGGCGATAGACACGCAACCGCATAAAAATTTCCATGACCATGGAATAACTCAGCGATTGGTTAGTTACCCTATCATGCATATCTTTCACACCACCACGCTGCGCGAATATGACATTCGCGGAATCATCGGCGAAACATTGGGCGAGGCGGATGCCTATGCCATCGGACGCGGCTTTGCGACGCTGATCGGCCGCGCTGGCGGAAATACCGTCGCGGTCGGTTATGACGGGCGGGTCAGCTCGCCCATGCTGGCCGATGCGCTGGTACGCGGGCTGAACGACAGCGGATGTAATGCGGTCATCGTGGGCATGGGCCCAACACCGATGCTATATTATGCCGAAGCGGTGCTGGAGGATGCCGACGGCGGCATCATGATTACCGGCAGCCACAATCCAGCCAATTACAACGGTTTCAAAATGGTGTTTCAGGGCCGCCCGTTCTTTGGGGCGGACATCCGTGACCTGGGCGAGATGGCAGCAGCGGGAGATTGGGCAACGGGTACCGGCACCGCCAGCACCATCGATATCATGGACCGCTATATCGACCGGCTGGTCGAGGATTTCGGCGGGGCCGCATGCCGCATGGCGTGGGACTGCGGCAATGGCGCAGCGGGCGAAGTGGTTGAACGGCTGGTCAAGCGTCTGCCGGGCGAACATCATGTGCTGTTCCCTGAGATTGACGGCAATTTTCCCAACCATCACCCCGATCCGACCGAGGAAAAAAATCTGGTCGATCTGAAGCGCATCGTCGCTGAGAAAGGCCTTGATTTCGGCGTAGCTTTTGACGGCGACGGCGACCGCATCGGCGCGATCGATGGCCAAGGCCGGGTCATCTGGGGCGACCAGTTGTTGCAAATCTATGCCGCGTGCGTGCTGCGTGACGTGCCGGGTGCGACGATCATCGCCGATGTAAAAGCCAGCCAGGCGCTGTTTGACCGCATTACCGAACTGGGCGGTCAACCGTTGATGTGGAAGACCGGCCACAGCCTGATCAAATCGAAGATGAGGGAAACCGGGTCGCCGCTGGCGGGCGAAATGAGCGGGCATGTGTTTTTCAAGCACCGCTATTATGGTTTTGACGACGCCATTTACGCAGCGCTGCGGCTGATCGAGGCGCAGACGGTGTTAGCGCAGAGCGTGACCGAATTGCGCAGCGCGATGGCCGAAATGATCAACACCCCCGAAATGCGCTTTCAGGTTGATGAGAGTCGCAAGTTTGCGGTGGTTGATGAAATATTGGAGCGGCTGGCGGCGGATGGCGCCGACGTGAATGCCACTGACGGCGCACGGGTCAACACCGCCGACGGATGGTGGCTGCTGCGCGCATCGAACACGCAGGACGTGCTGGTCGCCCGCGCCGAGGCGTCAAGCGAAGCTGGCCTGGATCGGTTGATGGCACAGATCGACGCGCAGCTTGCGGCATCGGGCCTTGAGCGCGGCGAAACGGTGGGTCACTGATGCGCGCGCGCCTGCTTGGCATGCGGCAGGTCGCAAAGCCGTGGGGGCGCAGCGTGCTGCCCGCACCCTTTATGAACGAGGGCAGCGCGCCGGTTGGCGAGATCTGGTTTGCAGACGCGGGCGCAGAACCCCTGCCCCTGCTCGCCAAATATCTGTTCACCTCAGAAAAACTGTCGATCCAGGTCCACCCCAATGACGCACAGGCGCGCGCCTCTGGGCTGCCCAGCGGTAAGGAAGAATGCTGGCTGGTGCTCGACGCCCAGCCGGGCGCGGTGCTGGGTATCGGCACCACGCGGCCGTTGAATGCCATTGAATTGCACGCCGCCGCACTGGACGGCAGCATCGAAGGGCTGATGGATTGGAAGCCCGTGGCGCGGGGTGATTTCTTTTATATCCCGGCCGGCACAGTTCACGCGATCGGCGCGGGCGTAAGCCTGATCGAGGTGCAGCAGCACGCCGACATCACCTATCGCCTGTATGATTATGGCCGCCCGCGCGAGTTGCATCTAGACGATGGTGTCGCTGTATCCGACGCGCGGCCCTATGCTCACCCGCGCGCGCGGCGGGTGGATTTTGCCGAGGATCATCTGCTGGTCGACGGCCCGATTTTTCGCGTGGCCATTTGCGGCGCAGATGCGGTACTGGCAGGGAGCGGGGCGACATTGATCCTGCCGCTGTCCGGCACGGTGGTGGCGAATGGCTCGGTCGCCGGGGCTGGCGACTGCATCGCCATCCAATGCGGTACGATTTGGCAAACAAGCGAGGGCGCGCGGTTGTTGATCGCGCGGATGTGCTGACCGTTTGATGCCAGCGCCGACCTCAAACCCACACCCTGCGTCCTTCCCGCCTGCGGGAGCGGCGAATAGAGAGAATGGCTGGAAATGACCCATATCACGCCCGTTATCCTGTCCGGCGGATCGGGTACGCGGTTGTGGCCGCTGTCGACGGACACGCGGCCCAAACAGTTCCTGCCGCTGGCCAGTGCTGATACGATGTTTGCAGCAACGCTGGCGCGCTGCGCCGACCGCGCCCGTTTTGCCGCGCCGCTGATTGTCGGGAGCGCGCGCCACGCCGATTTGCTCGCGGCCGAGACTGGACCCGACGCGCGCATCATTTTGGAACCGATGGCCCGCAATACCGCGCCCGCGATTGCCCTGGCGGCCCTGACATTAGCCGAGGGGACGGCTGGCGAAGAAGCACTGCTGCTGGTTATGCCGAGCGATCATGTGATTACCGACCTGCCTTCGTTTCTGGCGGCGGTCGATGCCGCCGTCCCTGCGGCGAATGCTGGCTGGCTCGTCACCTTTGGCATTGCCCCGACGGGGCCGGAAACCGGTTTTGGGTACATCCAGATGGGCGAAGGACTGGCCGAGGCGGCTGGCGTGCGCCAAGTAGCGCGCTTTATCGAGAAACCCGAGCGTTCATGCGCCGAGGCGATGCTGGCCGAGGGATCGCATGTCTGGAACGCCGGAATTTTCCTGATGCGTGCCGATGCGCTGGTTACAGCGTTGGCCCAGCACGCCCCGGCAATGCTTGACGCCTGCCGCAGCGCAGTGGCGCAGGCCCAGACGGACGGGCCATTCATCCGCCCCGATAGTGATGCATTTTCCGCCTGTCCCAGCGATTCCATCGATTATGCCGTGATGGAGCGCGCGAATCGGGTTGCCGTCGTGCCGGTCCGCTGCGGCTGGTCCGACGTCGGCAGCTGGGACGCGCTCGCCGAGCTTGGCCCGCATGACGCCGACGGCAACCGGTTTAGCGGTGACGTGCTGGCGCTGGATACCGGCAACAGCCTGGTCGTGGCCGACGGGGTCACAGTGACGCTGGCCGGGGTCGAGGGCCTGATCGTCGTTGCTAGCGGTCGTCATGTGATGATCGTGCCGCGCGGGCGGTCACAGGATGTCAAGCGCATCGTCGCAGCGATGAAGGCGCACCAGACATAAGCACCAACAGCCGTTCCGTTTGAATTGCTGAGACTGTGGCTTTACACCGCCGCAAATTTCCTTGTTTGCCTTCGCTGCGCGACACGCCATGGATATTTGCATGACCCATCATCTGACCCATTTGGAACGGCTGGAAGCCGAGGCAATCCAGATTATGCGTGAAGTGGTCGCCGAAGCCGAACGGCCGGTGATGCTGTACAGCATCGGCAAGGACAGCGCGGTGATGCTGCATCTGGCAAGAAAGGCGTTTTACCCGGCGTCCCCGCCCTTTCCCTTGCTGCATGTCGATACGACGTGGAAATTTCGTGATATGTATGCCTTGCGCGAGGACGCGCCGAAGGCGGCAGGCATGGAATTGCTGGTGTGGGTAAATCCGGAGGCAAAGGCGCGCGCAATCAACCCCTTTGACCATGGTGCAGTGCATACCGATATGTGGAAAACCGCTGGTTTGAAACAGGCGCTGGACCATTATGGCTTTGACGCGGCCTTTGGCGGGGCGCGGCGCGACGAGGAAAAAAGCCGCGCCAAGGAACGGGTCTTTTCCTTTCGCACCGCCGCACATGGATGGGACCCCAAACAGCAGCGCCCCGAATTGTGGAACCTTTACAACGCCCGCAAGGCAAAGGGCGAAAGCCTGCGCGTTTTTCCGCTGTCCAACTGGACCGAGCTGGACATCTGGCAATATATTCATCTGAACAATATCGCTATTGTCCCGCTGTATCTTGCGGCGCCGCGCCCGACTTATGTGATGGACGGACAATTGTTCATGGCCGACGATGTCGCGCGGATAGAGCGCGTGCTGGGCCGCAAACTGGACACCCAGATCCGTTCGGTGCGGTTCCGCACGCTGGGCTGTTTCCCGCTGACCGGCGCAGTCGAAAGCACCGCCGCGACGCTGGCCGAAGTGATCCAGGAAATGCTGTTGACGACGACCAGCGAGAGGCAGGGCCGGGTCATTGATAAGGATGGCGGCGATGCGTCGATGGAACGAAAAAAGCAGGAGGGGTATTTCTGATGTCCCACCCCACCTTTCAATCCGATGCGCTGATCGCCCAGGATATCGACGCATATCTGGTGCAGCACCAGCACAAAAGCCTGCTGCGATTCATTACCTGTGGTTCGGTTGACGATGGCAAATCGACGCTGATCGGGCGGCTGTTATATGACAGCAAGATGATCTTTGAGGATCAGCTGGAGGCGCTTGCGGCCGACAGCAAGCGGATCGGCACCCAGGGGCAGAACATCGATTTTGCGCTGTTGGTCGATGGCCTGGCTGCGGAACGCGAGCAGGGAATCACCATCGACGTCGCCTACCGCTTTTTCACGACCGAGAAGCGCAAGTTCATCGTCGCGGACTGCCCCGGACATGAACAATATACCCGCAACATGGTCACCGGCGCATCGACCGCCGATCTGGCCATCATCCTGATCGACGCGCGCAAGGGCGTGCTGACGCAAACGCGGCGGCACAGTTATCTTGCCCACCTGATCGGCATCCGCAACATCGTGCTGGCGGTGAACAAGATGGACCTGATCGGATATGATCAGGCACAATATGATGCCATCGTCGCCGATTATGCCGCTTTTGCCAGTGGCATCGGAATTACAGATTTCGTGGCCATCCCTATTTCGGGATTTCTGGGCGACAATATCACCGCTCCATCGCCCAATACGCCTTGGTACAGCGGACCGCCGCTGATCGACCATCTGGAAACGGTGGCGATCGACAATGCCGCCGACCAGCAAGCGCCGTTCCGGATGCCGGTGCAATGGGTCAACCGCCCGCATCTGGATTTTCGCGGCTTTGCGGGGCAGATCGCGGCGGGGTCGATCAAGCCCGGCGATGCCGTCCGCATCCTGCCATCGGCCAAGACGTCAGCGGTGGCACGTATCGTCTCTATGGATGGCGATCTGGACCAGGCCGTCGCCGGGCAATCGGTTACCCTGTGCCTGACCGACGAGATTGACTGTTCGCGGGGCGATGTGATCGCGGTGGCGGACAATCCGCCAGAGGTGTCGGACCAGTTTGAGGCGACCATCGTGTGGATGGACGATGACGCGATGATCCCCGGCCGCGCCTATTGGCTGAAACTGGGCACGCAAATGGTCGCCGCGACGGTGCAGCCGCCCAAATATGTGATCAATGTCAACGCTGTTGGTGGGCCTGGGGAGCAACTGGCGGCCAAAACACTGGAGTTGAACGCGATTGGCGTGGCCGCGATTGCCACCGACAAGCCGATTGTGTTCGCACCCTATGCCGTCAACCGCGCACTGGGTGGGTTCATCCTGATCGACAAGATAACGAATCGCACGGTGGGTGCAGGGATGCTGCATTTCAGCCTGCACCGGGCGCAGAATGTCCATTGGCAGCCGACCGACATCGGCCGCGCCGATCATGCCGCGCTGAAAAACCAACAACCACGCCTGTTGTGGTTCACCGGCCTGTCGGGATCGGGGAAATCGACCATCGCGAACGAGGTTGAAAAGGCGCTCAACCTGATGAACCGCCACACATTCCTGCTGGACGGGGACAATGTGCGGCACGGGCTGAACCGCGATCTGGGGTTTACCGAGGCCGATCGGATAGAAAATATCCGGCGGGTGGGCGAGGTAGCGAAGCTGATGTCCGATGCGGGGCTGATCGTCCTCACCGCCTTTATCAGCCCATTCCGGGCCGAACGCGACATGGTGCGCGCCATGCTGCCGGCAGGAGAGTTCGTCGAAATTTTCGTCGATACCCCGCTGGCGGTGGCCGAGGCGCGCGATGTCAAGGGTCTGTATAAAAAGGCGCGGGCGGGCCAAATCAAGAATTTCACGGGAATCGACAGCCCTTATGAACCGCCTGAAACCCCTGAAATTCGGGTCAATACGGTCGCGATGACACCCCAGGAAGCAGCCCAGCATATTATCCAGTATCTGATGCCGCTGAAATGACTGGTCGCGAGAGCGATAGCGCGCTGGCCAAGCGGCTGGCCGACGCGGCGGGGGCGCTGCTGCTGAAACTTCAGCGGGACAGCGGGCTGAGCGGCGGCGCGCTGGGTGCCAGTGGTGACGCGGCGGCCAATGCGTGGCTGATGGCGGCGCTGCGGGCGGCCCGGCCCGACGACGCGATTTTGTCGGAGGAGGAAGCGGACTGTCCGGCGCGGCTGGCCGCAAACCGGGTGTGGATCATCGACCCGCTCGACGGAACGCGCGAATATGGCGAGGGGCGGGCAGACTGGGCGGTGCATGTTGCGCTGGCCATCGCGGGCCACGCCGCCGTGGGCGCGGTCGCCCTGCCCGCGCTGGGCCAGACGTTAAGTTCTGCCGATACCGCCGCCCTGCCCCTGCCGAACCAGCCGCCCCGGATGCTGGTCAGCCGTTCGCGCCCCGCGCCCGAGGCTGTTGCAGTGGCACAGGCCATTGGCGCTGACCTGGTACCGATGGGTAGCGCAGGGGCGAAAGCCATGGCGGTGGTGCGCGGCGAGGGCGACATTTACCTGCACACCGGCGGGCAATGTCAATGGGACAATTGCGCCCCGGTCGCGGTCGCCGCAGCATATGGCCTGTATTGTTCGCGCGCCAATGGCGCGCCGCTGAGGTATAATGCGGCCGAGACGAGCCTGCCCGACTTGCTGATCTGCCGCCCCGAATGGGCTGAGCAAGTATTGGCGCTAGTCGCGGCGGGGGCGGGCGCTTAACACGATTTTCCAACATTTGTGGGCGCACGGAACCGGCGCGCGGATAACGGGACGGTCGGCACGGATAGCGCAGGGGCGCTTCCGACCCCATGGGGGTTGGGATTATATGGCCGCGAGACCCATGGGGTTTTGGCCCGCCGCCGCCTGTTTTCGGTGTGGGTCCCGGCCAGATCGGATCGCGCGGGGAAAACAGGCTCCCACCAAAAACCACGCAGTCGCCGCGCTGACCCGGTCAAGGGCACGCGGGATGGATTATTCGCAAGTGCGTTACCCCTGCCTGCGCAGGAATGACGATATTGAAAACTCACCACCATCTTTGGACCCGGCACTTGCGCTGAAGGTTCGAGCTGCATCGCTCTGGTGCCAAAGCATCGCCCTTACCGCGCCGACCGTTTGCGCCAGGGTTGCCCCGCGCGCGTCCCATCATTGGTCCCACGTTTCGAACCGCAGAACCGCCGACGCGACTCGGCTAACCCATGTGGTTGGTTGTAGGAAAGCGGTTTTTTCAGGCAGGGGGGGTGGGGGATGAGGAATGGGCGGGTTGGCAACCACGCCCTCACCCCATCGTCGGGATGACAAAGGCGTTCCCGCCATCGCCCGACCCATCGGGCCATTTCGCAGTCACGGTCTTCACCTTGGTCCAGAATTTCACGCCTTCCATGCCGTGCTGGTTGGTGTCGCCGAACGCGCTGCGTTTCCAGCCACCGAAGCTGTGGTAGGCGACCGGAACCGGGATGGGGACGTTGATACCGACCATGCCGACGTTCACGCGGGCCGCGAATTCGCGGGCGGCGTGGCCGTTTCTGGTAAAGATGGCGACGCCGTTGCCGTATTGGTGCTGGCTGGGCAGTGCCAGCGCTTCCTCAAAATCCTTGGCGCGGACGATTTGCAGGACGGGGCCGAAGATTTCTTCCTTGTAACTGGCCATATCGGTCGTGACGTGGTCGAACAGCGTGGGGCCGATGAACGCGCCGCCCTCATGCCCTTGCAGCGTAAAGCCGCGCCCATCGACGACCAGCTCGCCGCCTTCGTCGATGCAAGTCTGGATCCAGCCCTCCACCCGCGCTTTGTGCGCCGGGTTGATGACGGGGCCGTAATGGGCATCGGGATCGGTCGACACCCCGATGCGCAGCGCCTGAATCGCCGGGATCAGTTTGGCCTTCAGCCGTTCCGCCGTGTCATCGCCGACGGGGACGACGACGGGCAGCGCCATGCAGCGTTCGCCCGCGCTGCCGAATGCCGCGCCGCTCAGGTCCGCGACCACCTGATCCAGGTCGGCGTCGGGCATGACGATGCCATGGTTCTTGGCCCCGCCCATCGCCTGGACACGTTTGCCCGCCGCGACGCCGCGATTGTAGACATAATGGGCAATGTCAGAGCTGCCGACAAAGCTGACTGCCGCGATGGCGGGGTGGTCAAGGATCGCATCGACCATAACCTTGTCGCCGTGGACAACCTGGAAAATGCCCGCAGGCATCCCGGCCGCCAACATCAATTCGGCCAGGCGGTTGGGGACGCTGGGGTCGCGCTCGCTGGGTTTCAGGATGAAGGCATTACCAACCGCCGTGCACACCGCGCCCATCCACAGCGGAATCATCGCGGGAAAGTTGAACGGGGTAATGCCGGCGCCGATGCCAAGCGGCTGGCGCATCGAAAACACATCGATGCCGGGGCCTGCGCCTTGCGTATATTCCCCCTTCAGGATGTGCGGGATGCCGCAGCAAAATTCGACCACCTCAAGCCCGCGCTGGATGTCGCCCTTTGAATCGGCGATCACCTTGCCATGTTCGATGGACAGCATGTGGGCGAGTTCGTCCATGTGCGCCTCGACCAGCGCCTTGAAATTGAACATCACGCGGGCGCGGCGTTGCGGGTTGGTGCTGGCCCAGCCAGGCTGGGCCGCCTGTGCAGCCGCGACGGCGGCATCGAGCACCGCGGCATCGCCCAGAGCAACGCGAGCCTGAATGCCGCCATTGTTGGGATCAAACACATCGCCAAAACGGGTGGCGGCGGGGCCGGAGCCGCCGGCAATGAAATGGTCGATGATCCGCATGATTCGCTCCCGAAAAGGCTTGTAATATAGTTACGGGACTAGCGGGCTTTGCGCATCAGGGGAAGGGCGGGGCGAACAGCTTTTCATCAATGGGCTGGTTCACCCTTACGTCCTGCCAGTGGATTTCATTCTGTTTGACGCCGTTATAGGTCAGCGTGACCCTGCCCGCTTGCAGCCACCACGGTGCATCGGCGGGGCGGAAGAAGTCGGCATAAGTGCGGACGTGCCAGCCGCGCGGGGTGGCGAAACCGACCATGCGGACCGCATATGTGGCCTGATCAATCCCAAACAGGCTGTCGCTGCCGGCTGGATCGGTCAGACGGACCATATAGATGCCGTGGCCATCGACGGTGCCGTCGGCCATACGGGTGGCGGTGAAGCCTGGTTTGAGCGCATGGCGGATGATCCCGAAACCGAAATTGCTGGCCCAATAGGCGTCGGCTTCGGCCTTTGGCACGATACCTTTGTCGTTCCACGTCGTCTCTCCATCATAGCCGACGGTGAAAACGGGTTTGCCCTTGTCGCTGACGGCGATGCGCAGTTTGCCCTCGGCCCCATGTGCGGCTTGGCGGTCGGGATCGAAGGCGCGGTGCATGATATAGCTGTCGGGCGCGGAGATCGGCGCGGCGCCGCTTTTGCCCCAGAAAACAGCTCTGCCGGTCAGGACCAGCGTGCGGACCTGTGCCCAGCGTTCACCCCCATGCGCCTCGGTCGCGCGGGAAAGGATGGTACGGCCGTCGGGGTTGTCCTCGGCCAACGCGGGCGGAGCGAGGAGGCAGGCGAGGATGGTGAGGAGCGTGCGGAGCATGGGTTCAACCTTGCACAGAATATTTGTCCGGACAAATTGCAATTTCCGGTGAGTTGGTTTAGCCAAATGACGACAATGGTGCTAATCGCCCTGCACGTCACCCTGAACTTGGTTCAGGGTCCATGACGCAAGGGTGCGGCATCGCGCCATGGATGCTGAAACAAGTTCAGCATGACGAGGGGGTGGAATTTGCTGCGCCATAGCTTTGGTCTTTT
>Ga0105045_10000998_pt1 | contig 22451 bp, 20 predicted proteins | sample MAT02_FD_78089 | JGI IMG/M metagenome (GOLD analysis project Ga0105045, IMG submission 78089) | Freshwater microbial communities from Lake Fryxell liftoff mats and glacier meltwater in Antarctica - MAT-02 (megahit assembly) | ecosystem: Environmental > Aquatic > Freshwater > Ice > Liftoff... | reverse complement strand
TGTCGCCGAGACACTCGCGGGCGCGCCCTGGGTTCAAGGCACAATCTTCTACGATCAACGCGGTTCCCCTGAGCGCCGATTCTGGCGCATCGTGCAACAATTCCGCGAGAAACAGTTCGATACCGCTGTACTGTTTCCGAATTCACTGCGAGCAGCGCTGATCGCAAAACTCGGCGGATGCAAGAGAATTGTTGGCTACGCACGCTACGCCCGCGATTTCTTCTTGACAGATCGCCTGTACCATGAACGCGATTCTCATGGGAAGTTTCGCCCCGTTCCCATCATTAACGATTACAACCGCATAGTCCAAAAACTCCGCGTGCCCGACCCCGGCCATCGCATGGAATTGTTCACGACCGAAGCCGACGAAGCTGCCGCGAATGCCGTATGGAAACAGTTCGGGCTTAACCAATTCACAACAATCATTGGCCTGAATTCCGGCGGCGCATTTGGTGCTTCCAAAAATTGGCCCACGCCCTATTTCGTGGAACTCGCCCAGAAACTCGCTGCAAAACCCGGTACAGCCGTGCTGGCACTCTGCGGACCCAACGAACGCGAAACCGCACGCGAAATAGCAAGACTGGCAAACCACACCGCTGTACTCAGCCTCGCTGACATACCATTGTCAATCGGGCTGACCAAAGCTATTGTCCGCAGGCTTTCATTACTCGTCACCACGGATAGCGGCCCCCGACACTTCGCGGCAGCATTCAATCGCCCAGTTGTAACACTCTTCGGCCCGACCCACATCGGCTGGACCGAAACTTATTTTGGCAAAGCCATTCACTTGCAAAAGCCCGTGCCCTGCGGCCCGTGCCAACTGCGCGTCTGTCCGCTCGATCACCGCTGCATGAACGAACTGAAACCCACCGAAGTGATGGCAGCAATCTATCAACTGCTGAAGTAAACCGGAATAACACAAATCAAATCGTACACGGAGCGACAGGATGTCGGCAAAATCAGAATGGGATACTTGGTCCGTGACTCTCGAACCGCCTCGACTGCCGGAAAGTGGCACACCCAACCACCGGTTAAACGCCGTGGAAAATGTCACGTCTGCAGATCGAGAAAGACCAGCCGAACCTGACAAAAGCCGCATCCACTTTCACCCGCAATATCAACTCTGGCTGCAAAAACAGGGGATTCGTAGCGCCAGTGATGTCTTGAAACTGCGTGGAGAAATCGTCAGTGGCCATGCCGATCGCCACGTCGTGCGAATAGAACTCACGGCTGGAACTCGTTCGCGGGTGGTCTATCTGAAGCGTGAACATGTCGTGGGCTATCGTGCCCGATGGCGAAATTGGCGCGCAGGCTTTGGCTTCGTCTCGCGGTGCGAACGCGAAGCGAAAATGCTTCAACAACTCGAAACTCGTGGCTTGCCCGCCCCCCAGTGGCTTGCCTATGGGTGCGATGAATATGGCAGAGGCTTTCTTCTAGTCGATGAACTCTATGGGTACGTTGATCTCCGGGCTTTACTGAGTGACAACGTGTTGTCACTTGAGGACCGACGCGAAGTAATCACTCACCTCGCACGAGCCATAGCCGAACTGCATCGCGATGGATTCCCAACGCCCGACCTTTGCGCAAAGCATCTGCTCATCAGTCGGCAAACCTTCGCCGCAACTCTCATCGACTGGCAATCCGCGTCAGCAAACGGCACGCTCACTCATCAACAAATCATTGCCAGCCTTGCGAATCTTCACGCATCACTCGCCGACCAAATCGCTACACCGCAAGAGCGTATCCGGTTCCTCATTCAATACTTTCGTAGACTTCAACAAGTGCCTTCAACGGAAGATATACAGCAGTTGAAAAGCGTAATGCAGCAAATTCTGTTAGGGAGTGAAAAAGCAACACAACGGACATCCATACAACTTCAACGAAGGATTACAAACGAGGAGCAACCACAACATCTGGTCTGGCTCGCCGATGAAGCGGTCGTGGTCATTCCCGAACTGGTAGAATGTTGGCCAACTCCTGCGATTGCCGCGCCACACTACCCCGCCGACCCGGAACGAGAAAGGACTGAACTCCCCAATGGGATTTCTGGCGAACTCATCCGTTTTGCAACATGTTCACCAAACAACAGGATCATTTCAACACTTCGAGAACGCCCCTGGCGTTCACCCGCTGCTAATGCAGCACGAATGTTATTCCATCTGCAACAACATAGTATCTCAGCACCACGATTATTGGCATTCGGCCAAAGATGTATATCTTACTTTCGCGAAGAGTCGTTCATACTTTCGGAACCACTCAGGGGTATTCCTCTCGATCAATATGCTCCTCATACGGTGAAACAACGTAACCATGCAATAGTATCTGGTGTAAAAATGTTGAAGCAGTTGCACGAAGCAGGTTGTCGGCCTTGCGTGAAGGCATCGAAACGAGATCCAATTTTCGTGATCGATGAAACGACTTCAGAGATTAAAATCGGGTCTGCACTCGCTATACGAAAGTGGAAAAAAATCACATTTGCTCAAATATACTCAGACATTCAGTGGTTATGCCAGCAGTTGAATCTTGAGTCACGAAGAGAAAAGATGCGAGTCAGCAATGAATATTTTTGCACGAAGTGAAACACAAATCGATCAGCGGAGCATGGTGAATAACTATCGGTAAGGTGATGGTTCTCAGAAGAAACATATTCCTGCTTAAAAATCATTTCTCATCTGTCAGAAAGGGTTCTATGGTAAAGGTGGAAATCAGATTCCGCGCGGTAGCGCGGAATCATAACCAGTTGGCATCAGACTACACAAATGAGCCAGTTTCGTCTATTAATTACATTCGCAGTCTTATTGCTGACGTTGCATGTTGCGCGCGGGCAGATTAACAGACTGCTTGAAGATCCGACACTATGGCCGCCCGATGACTATGTGGAATATTGGGCCGCCGGCCGTCTCAATCTCTATGGAGAGAATCCCTATTCAAAAGAGTTATTACTCCCACTCGAACGCAATGCGGGACGAGATATCGATGAAGCCGTGATGATGTGGAACCCACCTTGGACATTAACAATTGCCATGCCACTCGGGGCCATGAGACCGCGCGAAGGTCAATTAGCATGGTTGCTTCTTAATTTCGCTGCGATTGCTATCAGCGCATATCTGATATGGGAGATATATTGCGGATTGGCATCACGAAGATGGATCGCGCTAGCAATATCATTCACCTTCGTGCCCACGCTCTTCGTTTTGCAATCGGGGCAAATGAGTGCACTCGTCCTGCTCGGTTCTGTACTGTTCATTTGGGCTATGAAGAATCAGTATGAGTATGCTGCAGGTGCTGCAGCATGTCTGATTGCAGTCAAACCGCACCTGGCATACTTGCTTTGGTTTGCACTTGTTGCTGATTTATGTATAACAAAGCGGTGGCGAATCATTGCGGGTGGCATCATGTGCGGGAGTATCATGTCAATCATCCCCACGATATTTAACCCATCAGTATGGGAGCACTATATCAATGCATATCAAATATATCCTCCGGTCGAACATGTGTCGCTCACGATCGGCGTTGCATTGAGAATGATGTTGAATGAAAATGCATTCTGGATGCAATTCCTGCCCATGATTGCCGGATCACTCTGGCTCGTTTGGTATATTCGTAGAAATAAAAATAGTTGGAATTGGTACGAACAAATGCCTTGGATCGTGTTGGTGTCATTCGTGACAGCACCTTACGGGGCATGGCATTTCGACCTTGTGATACTGCTACTTCCTATACTTCACCGCGCGGCGAAACTATCCATCCGAACACTGACGCTCAGGCATTCACTCGCATTCACCGCGCTGATCGCAATAAATATTGCAATGTATGTTTTACTAGCGAACAATGTCTGGACATACATGTACGCCTGGGTCGCTCCGAGTTTGTTGCTGTTATACATTGCATCAATGCCAAGAGGTGTTGCGTATACAAATCCTACCGAAATCATCACAAGCATACCAACGGCGCACGCATGATTTCCGCATTAATGAAGCATCTCTGGCCAGGGCCACTCCTATTTCTGGGATATTGGACAGCCCTGCAATCACTTGGCGAAAAGTTCTTGCGCGATCCCGGAATGTTTTGGCATACCCGGACTGGCGAGAAGATTCTCGCCGAAGGGTTCATACGATCCGATCCGTATACATTTACTTTCGCAGGCACATGGTGGGTTCCCTATCAATGGCTCGGCGAAGTATGTATGGCGATTCTGCATAGCATCTCAGGACTCGATTCACTACTTGTCGTTTCTACTGCGACAGTTGCTGCACTGATAACCTGGCTGACATGCAAGCTTTTGCGAACAGGACTTCATCCGATTTTTGCTTTCGCGGCGATTTTGCTTACTGTTGCCGCATCGAGTTCGCATTATCATGTCAGGCCGCATCTCTTCACTTTTATTGGCATGAGTGTAACGATTTCTGCACTCATTGCATATGAGCAGAACAAAATTAAGATTTCAGAACTCGCGTGGCTCGTCCCTTTCATGATTCTGTGGTCGAACATTCATGGCGGAGTACTCGGCGGACTATCGACATTGGCGATATGCTATTTCGGATGGGTGGTTTTCTCTATCTTTAAATTGAATTCGCCACTTTCTGGATATCGTGACGGACTGATTGTCGCCGGAATCGGAATCCTATGTTGCGCTAGTATATTTATCTCTCCTTATGGATCGGATTTGCCAAAAACCTGGTTCTTAATCACGGGTATGCCCAAACTCCCCAACCTCATAGAAGAGCATTCCCGATTTGAATTGTCGAATCCCATGGGCTGGCCTGTGTTGGCCGTGGCGTTGCTCTATGGGTTGATACTCTTCGGAATTCCAAAAAGTTCGGTTCGAGTAACTTGGTTACTACCAATCTGTTGGTTGATACAAGCCATGTTCCGAATACGCCACGGCTCGATATTCTCGATTGTTGCTATGATTACAATTATTGATATGTGGCCTCATACACACTGGGCCAATTGGCTCGCTCGAAATCGGCCAGATATCTATCGTCCCAGCAATAGCAAGATTAGCGACCTGCCATCAATTTTGATGACAATGATATTTAGTGTAGGACTGATACTAGTATTTCAAGCAAACAATGTTTCGTTTCCACTCTTCGGTAATGGTAATGCTCGACTGAATCCAGTACGCTGGCCGATTGAAGTACTTGAAGAACTCAAAGATCGCGAACCTCAATCACCGGGGCAATCGAGTCATATCTTCAATGATTACATTGATGGTGGCTACATTCTGTATCATGCTCCAAATTATCGCGTTTTCGTGGATGATCGTTGTGAAGTATTTGGTGATGATTGGCTGGAAAATCTCGTCATTGCCAGTCAACACGATACTGATATCTGGATGGAGCGCTGGCAGCAGCAATACGGGTCGTTTCACTTTGCCCTGACTCGCACAGATACGGAATTTGATCGCTATTTTCAAAAGCACCGGGACGAATGGGCTCTAGTGAAGCGTGGGCAGTACTCGGCGTTCTATCAGCGAATCCGTTAGCCATAATTTGCTAGACATGATATTGTTAACTTATTGAAATGCTGTTGATGAAAGAGGATCGTCTCTATCAAAAAGCAATGTAGTATCGGATGTAATGAATGCAGACCCGGTGATAGTCGGAATGATGGTGTTGTCATCGGCCATCTCGTACGTACCTTCAAACACGGTGCCTGTGATACTTTCTTGTCGCCAGATTTCCCCAGGTCGAAGCTTACCATCGACTGCTAAGCATGCAAGTTTCGCGCTCGTGCCCGTACCGCATGGGCTACGATCGTAGGCCTTTCCCGGACAAAGCACAAAGTTTCTGCTGTGGTTTTCCGGATAAAGTGGAGCAGAAAATAGTTCGATATGATCAACAATACCATTCACGAGATTCGCCGGGATAGCTTGTCGAATTCGCCAGGTGAGTTCCGTGAGGTGTGCGACATTGTTTAACTTCAGTTCTTCTTGATGATTCTCGATAAGATAAAACCAATTGCCACCCCATACAATATCGCCTACATATGTTCCATACCCAGGTGCATGAACTGTATAGTCTTTCATGGCACGAAAACTGGGGACATTGCGAACACTCACTTTGCCATCATCGTGAAGTACCGCCTGAACAATCCCCACGGTTGTTTCGATTCGATGCACACCGGGTTGGATCCGGTTAAGATATTGTAAAGTTCGGATGACACCAATCATACCGTGCCCGCACATGCCAAGTATGCCCACGTTATTAAAGAAGATCACACCCGCAATGCAGTCCTCACGAGTTGAAGTCAGTAGCAGAGCACCGACAAGGATATCCGATCCGCGAGGTTCATTGACGATTAACGAGCGGATTGAATCATAATTACTTGAAAAGCAATTTGCCTGCTCTTGTAATGAACCATCGCCGAGATCGGGTATTGAGTCGATCACTGCGCGAGTCGGCTCTCCTCCAGTGTGGGAATCGATCACTCGGAGTTTATGATATTGATTGTTCATTTTTATCGCTTAGGTCGTGTTGCAATTGCCTGATGAATAATTTTTAACACATGTTCACGCTCTGAACCAACGATCGGCAAACGAGGCGGGCGACAAAGTTCTGTGCCAAAGCCACATTCTGCGGATGCAAGTTTGATATATTGAACAAGTTTGATATGCGTATCCAAATGAAGCAACGGTGTATACCAACGATAAGCAGCGCGTGCTGCTTCCCAGTTCCCGGCTTGTACATGATCCCAAATCAACTTATTTTCCGCAGGAAATGCATTCACTAACCCACTGACCCAACCGACAGCGCCGAGTAGCACGCACTCGAGGAAGAGATCATCGACACCTGCAAAAATCACATATCGATCGCCCGTGAGGTTGATAATATCGGTAATACGCCGAGGATTATCAGATGATTCCTTGATACATGCAAATTTCGGTTCGTCCGCCATCTCGACGAACATTTCTGGTGAAATATCAACTTTATATGCCGGGGGGTTGTTGTAGATCATAATAGGCAATGATGTTACACTCGCCACTGTTCTGAAGTGGGCGATCGTCTCGCGGTCATCGCTTTTATACACCATAGGCGGGAGAACCATGAGTCCATCCGCGCCAAGTTTGGCTGCAGACTCCGCCCATCGACATGCCTGCGATGTTGTGTATTCTGCTACACCTGTGAGTACTGGAATTCGGCCTCCAATATGCTCGGTTGTCGCTTTCAAAAGTTCTTGTTTTTCATTCAATTCTAGTGTTGTGTTTTCTCCTACACTCCCCATGACAACGATGCCGTGGATCCCAGCGTTCAGCATGGCATCTATATGCTTCAGCGTGCTTGGGATATTCAGGGAATAATCTGCATCAAACTGTGTACAGACTGCGGGGAATACACCGCGCCACGAAATTGCCATGATAATTCTCAAATGAGGAGTTTTCATCTATCCTATAGAACTGGTTCGACTTGTACAAGATTGTCAAAAAATGTTGCACCACCGCCCTGATCAGTGAGTGCCGTGCTTGTTGTATTATTTGCGTTAACGCCATCTTGCGTGTATTTGTTCCACCAGATCCCAAAGGTGATTATGGTTCCTGGTTTAATATTGTTAGTAATGATCGCCTTAGCTCGAAATGCACCCCGATTATTGTATACACGAACGTATTGATTCTGTGTTACATTCCGTAATTTTGCATCGCTCTCAGAAATTTCAACTGTAGGTTCACCCGCAGCTTTTTGTAGGATTGCAATATTCGCAAAGGTGGAATTCAAAAAAGTCGATGACGGTGGAGAAAGTAGTTGTAGTGGGAAATATTGTGCAAGATCGGGCCTGGTTTGTGGATCTTCATGTGGTGGAATATAATATGGCAATGGATCTCGCCCCATGGCAAGTTCCGAGGGTGAGTAGAGATGGCACTTCCCAGTAGATGTCTCAAATTGCCCATTCGCAAATGGTGCCCAATCGCGTGGTAGATTCAATCGTTTCGGCCCATCTCTGCGAAGAGAATCTATGTTAATTCCTCGGAATCGTTCGGAATCTTGTGGTATGGATTCTGCAGCTAATTCTTCGTCACTGATCTGAAATAGTTCTGGTTCAAAATCCATAGCATTTGCTAATAGTCGAAAGACTTCAGTATTCGGCTTAGCTTCACCGAGAGGCGCTATAGCTGGTTGATTCACCTGAACATAGAGGTGCCCATAGCTGTTATGGATATCGAAATGCTCAAGTTGCGTCGTCGCGGGTAGTAATATATCAGCATAATCGGCGGTATCGGTCTGAAATTGCTCGTGAACGACAGTAAACATATCTTCACGCCTTAAACCTTTTAATACTTTACTTTGATCGGGACATATCGCGGCCGGGTTGCTGTTGTATACATATAATGCTCGAACAGGCGGTCCGGGCAGTTCATTGTTCAATGCTTCCGCGAGTTGCGTCATATTGATCGTTCGGGTGCCAGCGGGAATTAGATCGGGCCGCGTGAGATACATATCGTCAAATGGATAGGTTTTGCTGGTACTCAACATTGCTCCGCCGCCGGGATAGCGCCAATCGCCGGTGAGTGCGGGAAGGCACGCAACTGTGCGAATGGCCATAGCTCCGCCGCCATGCCGCTGCATTCCATAGTTCATTCGGATAAAGCCTGGTCCATTGCGTTCACGTTGTGAACTTCCATATTCCTTAGCGAGTTGCTCGATTGTGTCGACAGGCAGGGTTGTAATATGAGATACTTTCTCTGGGCTATACTCATTCAAAGCACGTTGTTTGAGTTGCTCTGAACCCAGGCAGTATTGATCGAGATATTCTTCATCAATTAGATTCCATGTATACAATCGGTTCATGATGCCGAGAGCCAGGGCGGCATCGGTGCCGGGACGAATGGGAATCCACCAATCAGATGCTTGAGCAGTTGGGCTACGATAGGGATCGATCGTCACGATCTTCGCACCTACCTTTCTCGCTTGGTGCATGATCGTCCAGAGATGCATATTCGTGACTTTTGTATTTGAACCCCAATTGATAATATATCGAGCATTCACAACTGCTTCCGGATCAACAACGGCGCGTGTCCCCAATGTAATATCGCATCCTACTGCACCGGCTGTTGCACAAATGGTTCGATCGAGAAGTGATGCACCCAAGCGATGAAAGAAGCGTCGATCGAGGCTGCCGTATTGAAGTTTGCCCATCGTGCCGGCGTAACTATATGGCAATATCGCTTCTGGGCCATCTTGCGATTGCGCAATATTTTGAAACTTCTCCACAATGATTTGTATTGCTCGTTCCCATGTGATCCGCTCGAATTTTCCTTCACCTTTCTTACCGACTCGTTGCATAGGATATAACAGTCGATCTTTATGATAAACGCGTTCGAGATAATTCGAGACTTTCACACATAAGAAGCCTTTCGTGAATGGATGATCTTTATCTCCGCGCAATGATATTGCCTGGCCCGTGGTAGGATCGGTTGTTACAACCCAACCGCATGTATCTGGGCAATCGTGGGGGCAGACCCCACGAATGGTTGGTAACGGAATAGCCATGATGGTTCTCGCGCAGTATTATTTTCGACATTCCAGCTGAAATAGTTCACGGAGTTTTCGCGTGATCTCACCTTGTTTGCCCGTGCCGATATTTCGTTCATCGACTTTTGTAACGGCGATTACTTCCGCAGCGCTTCCCGTCAGGAATACTTCGTCCGCAGTGTATACATCGTAGCGTGTCATGGCACTTTCTTGCACGGGAATATTGAGATTCCGCGCCAGTTCCATCACGAAGTTGCGTGTGATTCCTTCAAGAATGCCAGCCTGCGTAGGTGGAGTTTTCACTATGCCATTCTTAATAATGAAAATATTATCGCCGGTGCATTCTGCAACTTCGCCGATATGATTTAGCATAATGGCTTCGAGGCAGCCGGCTCGGATTGCTTCCATCTTGGCCATGATGTTATTGAGGTAGTTTAGCGATTTAATCCGCGGGCTGAGAGCATTAGGATGATTGCGGATAGTACTCGCGGTGATGATTTCTAATCCGTTTTCATACAACTCTTTAGGATATAAAGAAATATCATCGACAATGATGATTACTACCGGTTCGCACTTTCGCGGGTCGAGGCCTAAAGTCCCGGCTCCGCGAGTCACTATCAGCCGAATGTAGCCATCGATTTTTTGATTCGCACGAACTGTTGCTTCAAGGGCATCATCCATTTGTTTAGGTGCAAGGGGAATTGTTAAATAGATCGCTTTCGCGGAATCGTATAATCTTGCGATATGTTCTGCTTTCTTGAACACTTTGCCATTATAGATTCGGATTCCTTCAAATACGCCATCACCATAAAGAAGTCCATGATCGTAGACGCTGATTTTCGCATCACGTTTATCGTGGAGTGTTCCGTTAATCCAGACTTGTGTTGTCATGATGCATCTCCGATTTTTCTCGGAGTAAGATTACGTAAGGATTCGACTTGGCAACGCCATGCTGCCCAGAAGGTCGTTGATGCTTAGTGTAGGCAAGATGGGCAGAACTACGAAGCCATGAAGTTGAGAAGTTTTGGTGCGGCATAGTTTTCTCGCGCCTCGACGAGTTTGCCCGCAGCCATTTTCACCACGCGATCGGTGCCGTGAGCGATCTCGAGATTGTGCGTAACCATGACAATCGTTATGCCGTCGTTGCGGTTTAAGTCCTTGAGCAGCTTGATGATATGATTGCCCGTTTCCGAATCGAGGTTGCCTGTCGGCTCGTCGGCGAGAAGCAATCTGGGCTTGCAAAGCAGGGCACGGGCAACGGCGGTTCGTTGCATTTCGCCGCCGGATAGTTCACGCGGTTTATGTTTCGCACGAGTTCCGAGGCCGACTCGTTCGAGCAATTCATGGGCGCGATTGCGCCATTCTCGGCGTGTGCGCATCCACTTGAATACCGAGTTGCCAATGTATGCTGGCATGAGAACATTATCGAGTGCGCTTAGTTCGGGAAGCAGGTGATAGAACTGAAAGACGAAGCCGAATGTTTGGTTCCGGAGTCGATCGCGTTCTTTACCATGCAGGTTATCAATGCGGCGATCATCAAGATATATTGCACCTGAATCGGGTGCATCGAGTGTTCCGAGCAAATGCAGTAATGTACTTTTCCCCGACCCGGACGTACCGACGATACTGAGGAATTCCCCCGGTTTTACGCTGAGGCTGAGGCCGTTCAATACTTGGACGGCATCCGCATGGCGGCGATAGGTTTTCGTGAGATTATCGGCGAGCAACATATCAGCATCTCAATGTATACGGCATGTGTAGTTTGCAATTGTTGAACTTATTCAAAACGGAGGGCACGCACGGGGTGGAGCCGAGCGGCGCGCAGTGCGGGTAAGATACTGAAGACTACGGCGATAGCGAGCGCGCCGAAGTTTGTAATCAACACGCTGCTGGGGTCGATTTGGGTAGGGATTTTGTCGAAGTAATAGATATTGCGATCGAAGATTTGCGTGCCACTGATTTTGGCGAGCAGATGTTCGATTTCATTAATATGGTTGGTAATCGTGATGCCCAATATCGTTCCGCAAATGCAGCCGATTGTGCCTAGTAAGAAGCCATAATTGAGGAAGATACTCATCACGCCGCGATTGCTGGCACCGAGTGATTTCATCACGCCGATGTCGCGGTATTTCTCGGAAACAATCATGGAGAAGATGGCAAGTACACCGAAGCCGGCAACACCAACAATCATAAAGAGTAGAATGTTTAATATGCTGCGTTCTATATCAATTGCAGCCAGGAGCGCGCCTTGTTGTTGTTCCCAGGAACGGACGCGGGCTTCTGGTGGTGGCATTACTATCTGCAGCCCCGGCACGATGACTTCATGAACATATTTTGAATCCGATCGCACATCATCTTTGAGCCGCATTTGCATCGCATTCACGCGCGAACCCATGCCGCGCATCTGTTGGAGGTCTTCAATCGGTACATACAGGAAACTGCTATCGTATTCGCTCATCCCGGAGCGGAAATAATCGCTGATGATGAACTTCGCGGAAACAGGCCGGGTGCCACTTGCACCGACAGTGGTGACAAAGATTTCATCACCGGGAAGTAAGATGGGTATATCTTCGCCTTCGGTTCCCGATGTCCCCTTGGAACGGTAGTGCGCGATGGAATAACCAATAATCGCGCCGCTCAGCTGTGGTGGTAGGCTCGGCTCGACATTGGGCGGCGGCAGTGCGTCGCCGGGTCGTGGGGCGATTTTGGGAAGTGGCTTCAGAAAAGTGAACGGGTCTTCTGCTGGTGGGACTTGCGGACGCGGCAGTTCAATTCCGTTCCCGCCGCCTTCCCAAACATCTATGAAGCGCAAGCGAGATGCACGTTCTTTCGCTTCGTTGGTGAGTTCAAAACTCGGTGTTTGCGAACCTTTCTGCCGAACGAGATATTCCGAAAAACCGCCGACTTGTGCTTGTTTGACGGGGTCCACGCCGACGAGCCGCACCTGAATCATCATCGGGTATTTGCGGCCTTGGCTATCTCGACAGGTGAATTGCACGAGCGCGAACATTTCGACATTGGGCGATAGAGCTTCGATATGCTGGCCGACATCGGAGTTCCGAATTTTTTCGGCGAGTTGGTCGGGCGTTTCGTCGAAGCCTTCGACGCGATCGGTTTCGATGCGGACATCAGAGAGGATGCCGTGTAGTCGATCTTTCAATTTATTGCTGAATCCACTCATCACACTATTCACAACAATGAGCGTGGCGACACCAAGCATCACGCTGACGATACAGATGAATGCGAGGTAGCGTGTGCGTAGATATCGTAAGGATAACAGCAACTTATACACAAAATCACCCCGGCGGTGGAATGCAATGCGAGAGGGGTTTTAACAAGAGTGGAGCGATTGCGATAGGCGAGTATCGCCAAGGAGAGATGTGCAAGAAAAAATCGCAGCCCGAATCATCCATGAAACGGGCTGCGATAGAAATCGGCCTGACGAACGATCCTTGTTCTCAGGCCACACGAAACCGGCTTCGAGACACAGCGCCGAACACGGGCAAAGGAAGCGACCTTTTGCCAGTGAACGAATTACCCACATCTTGTGGGGTCGAACATCTTGCTCGACAGGCACGCGTCAACCGGGATCGTGGTGGTTCGGGGTGTCACAAACACGGAGTGCGAACGAATCGCCTTCATGCGAGTGGCATCGAGTACATGACGATGAATAACAATGATGAAGAAAATTACAAGCGAGACTTTTCGTGAATAACTGAAGGATGAAGTCGGGGTGCATTGGCGTGCCAGCAATCTGCAAGGAGAGCTAGTACCATTCCCGGAATCCTCTGGTGCGATGAGTGATGAAGCAACCGATGGGCATAAAGTACCCTGCTGATTTTCCACGTCAACTGAGATTTACAAGACATACCCCTGTCAGTGCGGCTGTTCAAAAAACACGCAGTTTTCTAGGCAAAATGGGGGAATTCCAGGAAGGGTGAATGGTGAGTCAAGAGTAAAAGTTGATGCAATAAGTTTGGTAATTTGTGGTGGGTGAAGGTGCCGAAAGCGTTGATTGGGTAGGGAGTTACGGTTCCGCAGAGGGGTCGTTGCAATGTCAGCTGGGAAAAAATAAAAACCTCCACCTGTGCCGTGCGATCTCACTTCGGAACCCGCTGTATGAAGATGGGAACCTCCCACTGGTTTCTCGGATCCCACTACAGTCTCGCCGAAACGAGGATGGGCTTGCGATCCGCCAAGCGGTTTAAAAAGGTTCCCCAGCGGATACTTGTCGGGTCCCCAATAGTCTGAGATCGTCACGAACACCGCAGAGGCGAAAGTATTATACCCTACGTTATTCACTGCTGCAACTCGGATACTGAACGAATGGTCAAGTTTCTGAGATCTTCCGCGATCTCAAGCCCAATTACCGGCTATTTTGCAAACAATTCGCAATCCCGCTTCCATCTGCAGGGCAGAGGAAACGCCATTCGGGCGGTGCCACGGGGATACGCATCGGCAGATCGGGTCGAGGAATCGGGTTCGGCTTATCGCCGATTGGCGGGCAGGCACCGGGTGCAACGGGAACGGGAACCTTCATCGCAATCGATGTGAGGAGATCGCGGAGGATCCCCACTGTCGATTCGTGGCAAGGCAAGCTGAGGTGGCCGACACCTTGCACTTCGTACTGCTTCGTAGTGAGGAAGTGCCGGGATGCCTTCCAATTATGCGAACGAATAGCAATCGACTCTATTCCCACGCATTCCGACAGGTTCGTGTTCACACCGGAAGGATCGAGAAACACTACGGCTTCGATGGGAATTCCTTCTTCCGTTACCTGGTGGATCAATTTGATGACTTGATCGGCGGCGGTGCCGTACCCGACAATCACGAACCGGGCCTCGGGGTCGTCTCGATGCAAACGGTGCAATTCTCGGCGATACCACTCGCGGTCGGGTCGTTGCGCGTAATAAAGCTTGGAGAAGCCCGCTTTCGCGAGCTTTTCACGTAATTCGGATAGCCCGCCGAGTTCAAATAAGTCCGAGCCATTCATCAGAAAGGTGTAGACTTTCGCACGAGCTGGCGCAATGACCGGAACTTTTTCGATCTCGCAAAGTGATTCCGCGAATGCTTTGTGCCGACACCGGACACACCCCACGCTGGAACCGATTGCGAGCGCCAGGAGAACGAGGAGTCGGAAAGAACGGGCCATGATTGCAACTCTCCAGATTCGCAGGGCAAATCAACTTGCTCTGTTCTTCTAGATCGGCAAAACTGCTGCAACCCTTGAATTCGATTTATCTTCCCTAACTTATTTTTCTGAGATGGGGAAACCTGGGAGGGAATCGGGCGATGAGGAAACTATCGAATGGTTAAGATTTTCCCGCTCTTCACCGATTCGATTTCTCGGTGGCAGAGCACGAGCGCATCGCGGGCGAGGGTGCCACTGAGGAGAGCCGGTTCCGTGCCGTTCTTGATGCCATCGACGGCCGTTTGCAGTTCCACTGTGAAGGCGCTAATCGGGTCGTCGCCACCCAATAATTTAGGTTTCTCCGATTTGCCATCCGCAGTGTAAACCGTGAGCGGGCCGTTCATAAACTCGAGCGTGGCATGCTCCAGATAGATTTCGTAACCGTGAATAAACGGCCGACCGGCTGCCGCGATCGCTCCGCTTGAGCAGGTAATCGTGGGGCCACCGGGGCCATACAAATACGATGTATTGAGGTAATTCACAGCACCTGTTGCATCGACTTGGCCCGTCGAAAAGATCGACTGCGGCACGCCCGCAATGAGGCCAATGAAGTGCGTATCGTGGATGTGTAAATCGACCGCAGGCCCACCCGTTGCGTTCGTATCGCCGATCTCTGCCGACCAATCTGGCTTCGCAATCACGCGCAGAAAGTGCCCGCCGAGAAGCTTGCCATACTTCCCACTCCGCACGGCATCTGCCGCGAACGCGAACTCGGGGAAGAATGGCAGCACATGCGCGACCATCAGCAATTTGCCCGCGTTCTTGGCCGCTTCGATCATCGCATCGGCTTGATCGGGCTGCAACGCGATGGCCTTTTCGACGAGTACATGCTTGCCTGCTTTCAGTGCGCGGATGGCGGTATCTGGGTGCAAGTTCGTCGGGTTGCAGATGTCGATCATGTCGATATTCGGGTCGGCGAGCATATCGTCGAGGTGTTCGTAGGTGCGCACGCCGGCGAGGTCGACTTGCCCTGGCTCTGGGCCGAAGTTGCCGCGTGTGTTGGTCCAGTCACCTTTCCGTTTCGCGGCATCCCGGCTGCAAATGGCGGTCACTTGGGCATCGCCCAGACCGCGTGCCGCGAGGAAGTGAATCCGGCCCATGAAGCCGATGCCAACGAGACCAATACGAACCATGAGGGGAACCCTTTATTGCGAAAATGACATGTGAGTATCCAATAGGATTATCACTCTATTTACTGCTCGAAGTCATCGAGTGGAGCATCGAAATCCGGTTCCATCCAGAGGCCCTGTTTCTTGTAGCAGCCAACTTGGCAGGACCAGGAAGTTCGCACGGCTTTTTTGACTTGAGCAACGGGCGTACTGTTGGCAGTGATGGTCATCTCTTCGCCGCTGAGAAGTTGATCAAGCAGTTCAGGCAGTTTTGCTTGAGCTTCTTCAAGGGTGACTGCGGTCATTGTTCGTCTCCATATGCCTCAACTACGAGGGAGTTACACCAGTAACTCGACCTTGATGTCGGTACAACGTACAAGTCGATGATCATGCGTGAGGAATATTCCACAACCTGCTTCGATTGCGGCGGCCAGATGGATCGCATCGGCGGTCTTAAACGCGAAAGGGGCGCGCAACTCGGTGGCGCGATCAAATACGGCCGCAGTCAACGGTACTTTCCTGACATCTGGCATCGCGAAAAAGCCATCGAAGATTGCCAACCGTTTGTTATCAGCCAGTTACAGAGGCTTGACTCGACATTCCAGACGCGACAAGTCGCTGAAGGCAATCGTATCGCCAGCTACCTGAAGTGTTGTTAGCCGTACCTCAGCTTTCTGGTGCCAAGCGTCATTTGCATCCAAAAAGTAGATCACGATGACACTGTCACAGCAGATCAGCAAGTCGGTGCCTCCGGGTGGTGCTCGGTCCACTCCTGCTACCAGCGAATGCCATCGATACGCTCCGTTTCGCCGCGGATCTCTTCGATCTCTGCTTCGATGTCTATTCCACGTCGAAACGTCGCGCCTGTTGCTTCCAATTCTGCGCGGCAACGCTTGAGATAGTACAACCAGTCTTCGGCTTGAACTGTTACCTTGACCCGCCCCGCTGGTAAATTCGGCTTCTCATCGAGTTGTAGCGTGCCATCGACATTCAATGTACCTTGCACGACGATTTCGGTCGGGATCATTGTTCGTCTCCTTGCCCGTCATTCTACTCGTTGATTTCCCCAATGGATCTCTCGATGTAGCCTATTTTCGCATCACCATTCCGTCACCTCGTCCCCTTGCTAACAAAGACAAAATCACGTCTCTCCCGATAAGCCTGTCTATTACTAACGTATTATTTCACCCAAGAAATCATGGTGTTTTTTGTCCGGAGTCCTGAAAGGACGACGGAGTTTAGTCAGTGGGTGAAGTGAGTCGCGGAGCGACGAACAAACCCCTGGGGCGCTATGCAGTACCCCCAGTTTTCGTTGGGTTTTGTGCCTGGGGTTTGCTCACTCCGTTCGCTTCACCCACAGGCTCAGTTCCGTCGTCGCTCCGCGACTCCGAAGCAATTTCCACTTGTTGGTCATTCATAGGGGACAAGTACGGCCACAAAGGCCAGATCGCCCAATCATTCTGATCGTGTGAAATCGACCACGAATGATTGGCCCGCTTGCACGATGACATTCCGCGATTCCGCACGCTCTTCGCCGTTCACCTTCCAGTTTGCGACGAGCTTGTAGCGGTAGGTTTGTCCTTCGCCGAGTTCGGGCGATTCAAACGAACGGTCGCTGCCGGTCTGCTTGGTGGTTTTGGTATCAATCCATAGCTCGGCATCGGGGTGTGGTACGCGCACACTGAGCCGGGCACACTGCGGCGAACTCGGCGGTGGGCCACCCGCGTAAACCGATTCGACTGGCGGATGCACGCTCACCGTCGGCGTGTGATTGCGCGGCGAAGGCGAGCGCGTGCCCGCCCAACCGAGGCCCCAACCATATGCACCGAACGGAAAAGGCGTTTGGCCGAAGTAAACTCGGTGTGCGTCGCTACCGCCGAATACGCCAGGCACTGGCGCGAACGTCGGCACCGGTGGGCCGTAGAGGCTCAGGCCGTTCGTCCAGAATCCTCCGATAGCAGCAGGGAATTGTCCGAAGCCCCAGAGGCCGAAGCTGTTGCCTGCCCAAACGGTATTTGGGCCGCCCGGAGTATTAAAGTACGTCCAGCCGACACCTGGCCCAACATTGCCATTGCGGATCGGCCCCGGCCCGACCCAGCCCGGCCCCGAGAAGCGATTCTGCGCCTGGACCGTGCTAGTACCCATTAGTAATGCAATCGGTAGAACCGGAACGAAGCGGATAAACCATTCGTGAATCGACATGACGGTACTCCTGAAGGTTGCGTTCACTTCAGTAGCATCGTGTTCCGCGTTCCTGGTACTCAAGCAAGCTCGCCGGAAGGCGTGCCAGAGATGGTACTTCTCGCGTGTGGTTTCGTCATATCCGGCATCGCAGTTCCGATCGTAACGAGGCCGAAGTGGAATTCCTGGCCTAACGCGGAGTATCGTTACTTTGCGTGCCGCTTACCTGGTTTAACATGATTTGAGTTGATCCTATACACCATAGAACCTACTCAATTGAATGAATCGAAGAAGAAGAATTTGAACCACAAAGACACAAAGGAGATTCAAAAAATAGTGGGTGTTGTGAAATGCAATCGCCCGTACCTTTTGCTTTTTCCTCTTGGTGTCTTTGTGCCTTTGTGGTGAGTTTTTCTGTTTCTTCTTCAACTGCGTAACTGCAATTCCCCCACGAGATTCCCCTGATGCGTTGGATATATGCTCTTGCGATTGGCCTATTCACATCGTTCCCGATTTACTCCGCAGAGACCGAGCCGGAATTGGCTGCGTTGAAGTACCGCAGCATTGGGCCATTTGCGGGTGGGCGGGTGAGCCGTGCCTGTGGCATACCGGGCGATCCGCTGGTGTATTATGCCGCGACCGCTTCCGGCGGTGTGTGGAAATCGACTGATGGCGGCCTGAATTGGAAGCCAATCTTCGACGATCAACCGACCTCAAGCATCGGTAGTATTGCGGTGGCACCGAGCGATGCGAACGTGGTGTATGTGGGCACGGGGGAAGCGAACATTCGCGGGAACGTGTCGCCGGGTGCGGGTATCTTCAAGAGCGATGATGCAGGGAAAACGTGGAAGCATGTTTGGAAGCAGCCGGGGCAGATCGGCACGATGGCGGTGCATCCGAAGGATTCCAACATCGCGTTTGCGGCGGTGCTGGGGAAAGCATTTGGGCCAAATAAAGAACGCGGTGTTTATCGCACCACCAATGGCGGCAAGACCTGGAAGAACGTGCTTTTTCAGAATGCGGATACCGGCGCTTCGGATGTCTGGATGGATGCGAACAATCCGCGCGTGATCTTTGCGGGCTTCTGGCAGACCCGGCGAACACCTTGGGATCTCACAAGCGGCGGGCCGGGGTCCGATTTATATGTCTCGCGTGATGGCGGTGACAACTGGGTGTCACTCAAGCCAACGGAGAAGAACAAGACGGGCTTGCCCGATGGAATCTGGGGTAAAGTCGGCGTTTGCGTTTCACCGAGCGATTCGCAGCGCGTGTACGCCGTGATCGAAGCCGACAAAGGCGGCTTGTTCCGTTCCGATGATGGTGGCGAGAAATGGGACGTGGCGAACGATGATCGACCGATTCGCCAACGGGCTTGGTATTACAGCACGCTCACACCGCACCCGACGAATGCGGATGTGCTGTACGCTCCGCAAGTTCCGTTGCTGAAATCGAGCGATGGTGGGCGCAACTTTAAGAAAGTTCCTGGGCCGCATCATGGCGATCACCACGACCTATGGATTGATCCGAAGAACCCGAACCGCATGATTAACGCGAACGATGGCGGGGTGGATATTAGCACCGATGGTGGCAAAACGTGGTTCGCGCCGCCGTTGCCGATCACCCAGTTTTATCATGTGAGTGCGGATAGCAGCACGCCCTACCGCGTGATGGGTTGTATGCAAGACCTCGGCAGCGCGAGCGGGCCAAGTCGGTCGCTCTCGGGCAAGATTGGCCTCGGCGATTGGCATAATGTTGGTGGAGGTGAAGCCGGTTACGCTTTCAGCAAGCCGGACGACCCGAATATCGTCTACGCTGGCGAGTACGGCGGCATCATGACGCGCTACGATCATCGCACGCAACAGGCCCGCAACATCACGATCAATCAGGTGAACCCATCGGGGATTGATCCGTTTAAATTGAAGTATCGCTTCAACTGGACCTCGCCGATTCTCGTTTCGGTTCATGATCCGAAGACGGTCTACCACGCAGCGAACTTCTTGTTCCGCACCACGAACGACGGCATAACGTGGGAGAAAGTTTCGCCGGATCTCACGCGCAACGACAAACAGAAACAGCAATGGAGCGGAGGACCGATCACCGGCGATAACACCGGTGCCGAGATGTATTGCACGATCTTCGCGCTCGCGGAATCGCCAAAACAAAAGGGGCTGATCTGGGCGGGCACCGACGACGGCCGCGTTCACATCACCAAGGACAACTGCAAGACCTGGACTGAAGTCACGGCGAACATTCCCCAGCTTCCCGATTGGGGCACGGTGAGTTGTATCGAAGCCAGCCCGCACGATGCCGGGAGCGCGTTCCTGGTGGTGGACAATCACCGCATGGACGATGCGAAACCGCACGTCTGGAAAACGACGAACTTCGGCAAATCGTGGGTGAAAATCACTTCAGGACTCGATGAGGCCGTTCATGCAAAAGTGATCCGCGAAGACCCGAAAAAGAAGGGCCTGCTCTTCCTCGGCACGGAACGCGGCGTAATGGTTTCGCACGATGCGGGGAAGAACTGGAAGCCGATGCAATTGAATCTGCCGACCGTGCCGGTGCATGATCTCGTGGTGAAGCACGATGATCTTGTCGTGGGCACGCATGGTCGGAGCATCTGGATTCTCGACGACATTACCGTTTTGCGTGAACAAACGAAAATCATCGCCGAGAAGCCGATGCACTTATTCAGCATCCGACCAACAACCAAATGGTACATGGGCGGCGGCAACGTCTCGAATCACCACAGGGGTAGCAACGCAGATAACCCCGCCAGCGGTGCGGTAGTGTGGTATTCGTTCAACAAAAAAGCCGGCGATGCGACGCTCGAAATTCTGAACGAAAAAGGGGCAGTGGTAGCGAAGGCCAAAGCAGATGGCAAGGGTGATGATGCTTCCCCAGAAGAAGAAGAAGAGCACGATGGCGAACACAAAGAACGCAAGCTCGATGCGAAAGCAGGACTCAATCGTTTCGTGTGGGATCTTACGCATGATGGCGCAACAACCATTCCGAAATCGCCCGCCGATATGGGCAGCCCCAGCATCGGCATTCCTGTTTCACCGGGAAAATACACAATCCGTTTGAAACAAGGGAAGCTGCAACAAGAACAAATCATGCAAGTATTGCCCGATCCTCGCGCGAAAGACTGGATCTTGAAGAACGCACAAGCCCAGGAAGAACTCGCGTTGAAAGTGCGCGACGACATTACCCACCTGAGCGAAAGCGTGCTACGCATCCGCGCGTTGCAGAAGCAATTGAAACTGCGCGAGGAGCTTCTGAAAGACGATAAGAACGCGAAGATGCTGTTGAAAGACGGCGAGGCGTTCCGCAAAAAGCTCGCCACGCTCGAAGAGAAGTTCCACAACGCGAAGGCTAAGATCACCTACGACATCTTCTCCGCACGCGGCGGTGCGATGCTCTATTCGCAACTCACTTGGCTGCTGGCAAACCTCACCGATACCGATGGCGCACCGACGCAAGCCCAACGGGATCTTGCTGCCGAGCATGGCAAGCTATTGAAGCAACATCAATCGGAATTCGATGCACTGGTGAAAAGTGATTTAGCGAAGCTCAACGAAGCCGCGAAGAAAGCGAGCGTGCCCGAGTTGTATCTCCCACCCGCGAAGTGATAGGCGGTATTTCGTGAGCGAGTTGGCATGTTTAGCACACTCGCTCACGCTTCGTGCTCATTAAAAATCCTTACGCTGCGCCAACACGGGAACCGACGGGCGCTTTCATCAATGCAACCAATCTTCGGCAGAATTCCGGCAGGTCGTCCACACTACGGCCCGTGAGCAGCGCGTTATCGAGAATCGTTGATTCATCGCGGTAGAGCGCGCCAGCCATGCGGACATCATCGCGGATGCCAGGCGAGCAGGTCACGGTGCGGCCATCCAAAGCGCCAGCACTGATAAGTATTTGTTGGCCGTGGCCGAGTGCTGCCACGTTCGCGCCATCTTGCATAAAGGTGCGGGTGATATCGCGGGCTTCTTCACGTAGGCGAAGTTTCTCGGACGAGCGGCCATCAATCAACAAAAGCAATTCATAATCAGCGCAAACCACTTCATGCAAAGGTAGATCGGGTTCAATCGTGTAGCCGTGTGAGCCAGTAACGGAGGTCATTTTTGGTGCAGCTAATTCGACATCAACCCCTTCTTCTTTCAGACGATACCACGGAAGAAATAGGCTGAGGTCTTCAAATCCATCTGCAACCAGTATCAGGGCTTTCATGTTATCCTCAAAAATATGATAAGTCGGTGGGGAGTTCAAAGGATGTACAGCCGTGGTTCATCATAGACCAAAATTCCTGTTTGCGAAATGGACATTTTCCATTCGCAATCAAAAGTTGGCCCCCCATGTTGAGGTATACCTTGCGTTTCTCGGAACTTGCGCAAAAATCGGGAAAGCCGACCGAACGCACGCATGAATTGCTTTCCTAGATTGCCTAATTGATTCAGGCTGTTGACTAAGTGGGGCAAGTTTTCAACTTGCCAGCAT